>JAABUT010000177.1_pt1 | contig 117573 bp, 127 predicted proteins | sample 5559281 | NCBI WGS metagenome assembly JAABUT01 (sample SAMN10711880, study PRJNA513359) | rock metagenome | isolation source: Antarctica rocks | place: Antarctica: Victoria Land, Ricker Hills nord | collected 2016-01-04 | reverse complement strand
GCCATGTCCCCGACCTTGTCCATCGCGACCGACCCCATCCACCGGGAGACGCCGTCGGCGGGCGCGTACGTCCCCTGCTGGAACACGGCGGGTGTCCCGTTCGGGCTGCGGATCTCGTACCAGCGGATCCCGTCGACCTCTGAGCGCTTTGTGCCGCTGACCTTGACGGACTGGTTTACGACCAGCGACTCATGGGCTGGCACGGTTGTGCCCGCCGCGTTCGTGGTCGCAGGGACGTTCCGGTAGGCGAGGCGGTACATCAACCGGTCGGCGAGGCTGTCGAGCTTCTGCGCGGTCCCGGGCTGCGGGATGCAGGTCCCTCCACCGCACGCCGGGGTGAACGCCAGCACCGGGATGGACGAGGGGCCGGTGAAGGTGCTGTTGGCGGGAGTCGTGAAGTCCGCGTGGAACTTCCACAGGTTCAGGGAGTTCGTCCCGAAGTTCATCAGGTAGTTCGGGCTACCCGCGGGCGGGGCGGTGTTCCCGTCCAGGTCGGAGGGGAGCAGCCCGCCGTAGGAGGGGCTGAGCTGGAAACACACCTGTGTGGCGGCGGCTCCTGTCAGCATCTTGGCGCGGTCGAACGAGCAGGCCTTGGCGCCGGCGAACGTGTTGCCGTTGAAGATGTTGTACGTGACGTAGTAGCCGTCGGGCCAGACCCCGAGCTTGGGGTAGTCGTTAAACTGGGTGGGGCCGTAGGAGAAGGCGTACCGGTTGTAGGTCCCGGTCGCGTCCGAGGTGGTGGAGACGGCGACGCACTGCAGGTAGCCGTAGGTGCTCGGGTTCGTCACCGAGAACTGGGTCAGCACCCACCGGCCAGCGGCCTTGTCGTACTGGGCGATCGGGTCACCGTCGTTGTTGACCTCGCAACCGCCACCGAACCCGCTCCAGAGCGTGTTCCCAGCCTTGGGGAAGCCCGCGGCGATCGCGTGGGTGCTCTTGTCGAACACAGCGAACGACTCGTTCACCCACTGCACGTACTGGCTGAAGCCGACCGCGCCGCTGGTGTCCGGCGGCGCCGAGTTCGGCGTGAAGCCGTAGTCACCTTTGCCGACCCCGGCGAATGGCAGCCCCGCCGTCGTAGCGACGCTCGGCCCGGCCGCCGTCTGCACGGCGGTGTCCGGCGCCCCGGTGCTCGGCGCGAACGGCAGCGGCTTCTGCGGCCGCTCGTGCCGGATCGTGCTGCGGCCCTTCGACGGCATGTCCCGAAGCGGCCGGGACGTGTCGTGGTGCACCGCGTTGCTGACCTCCGGCCGTCCGTTCCCGGGAGCGGCCGCGGCGGTCGTCACGGTCGACGCGGAGGTCACGACCAGGACGGAGGCGGTCAGGGTGAGCGGGGCGAGGATGCGCAGGAGCCGGTGATTGCGGGCCATACGGGCGTCCGATCTCGAAGGAAGTGCGCGAAACGGACGGCCGAACGGGGCGCAGGGATATAGCCCGAAAGGCACAAACGTCGGACTCCGCCCCACAAGGCCGCCGGAGCACCACTGACGCGGTGCTCAGGAAGGTCTGGGACGCTGTCCCCGTACCAGCCGAGACCGTCGCCGAGCTGATAGACCGGCGCCGCCGCGACCTTGCCCCGCAGGCGGCCCGCGCCGGCCGGCTGTCGTGCCGCCAGCTGCAGGCCGCTGCAGCGATAAGATCAGCCCAGCGACATCCGCGGGGGTCCCGGGGCTGAGGGGTCGCGACCGTCGCCCCCCAAAGCCCGCGGCCTCATCGGCCGCTTCGTCGAGGTCCGCTCAAGTCGAGGTGACTGAACGGCCTGGGCGAACCCTCGACCGCTGGTGCTATGGCGCGGGACGTTGCCGTCCGCCTGCTGGAAGAAGAGGAAGTTCGTCCCACCGCTAGCGGCCAGGACCTATGACCCGCTTCCTCGTGGCTGATCGACTACACAAGCAGTTGGGCGTAGAAGCGGCCAAGCGCCGCCGGATCGGGCGTCTGCACGGCTGTGCCAAACCACATACGAGCCGTCCCAAGCGAACCCCGACCGGGCGACCGAGCCGACTATGCCGTCAGTCGCCCGTTGATCCAGTTCAAGCAGTGGCGCTTGCCTGCTACCCGCTACGACAAGCTCGCTCTCGTCTTCGCGCCAGCGAGATCCTGCGCAGAATCTTCATCTGGCTCGCCGCCTGTAGGAGACACGCCCTTAGGTAAGCCCTCCACGTTCGTCACGGACCGCAGGGCCTGTCGTACCTGCCATCAACAATGCAGCAGTCGTCGTGCCGGCTGTGGCCCTGACTGTTTGACCGCCCGCATGAAGCTCGTGCCCCGCCCTGGCCGACGGTGTACTGGTACTTCCGGCGGGGGAACGCCGAGGGCGCGGTGGCTCGTCGGCCCTGGGACTGGTTAGGTAGCGGCGACCGGGTCGGCCGGCGGCCGCCCGGAGCCGAGAGCGGAGTGCACGTGGACGATCTCGTCGCCCAAGACCCTGTCCTACCCCTGCCGTGCCCCAGTCAGCGGGTGCGGGTCGTCGCGCCGGCGCTGCGCGTCACGCTGCCGGTGCGTCGGGTGTGTCTGTACACGCCGTCAGCGGACCCGTCGGGGATGGGCGTACACATGCTCGACCTTGCGGCCGAGTACCTGCCTGACGTCGAGGTGTCGGTGATGTGCTGGCCTACGGCGCCCGGCAGGCGGGTCCTGGACCGGGCCGTGGCGCTCGGCGCCGAGACGCTGGCCCTACCGCACCCCCGCGACCCGGCCTTTGCCGATACGATCGTGGCGTTCCTGCAGGGCTACCCCCACGATGTCTTTCACGTCCATGCCGGCACCGGCCGGGAGAACTTCGACGGAGCTCGGGCGGCCCGGCGGGCCGGGGTTCCGACGGTCGTGCAGACCCTGCACCTGCCGTGGTTGCTACGCAGTCGCGGCAAGCGCCGCCCGTTCTTCCGCAGCCTGCACGAGGTCGACCGGCTCATCGCCGTCTCACACGCCCAGGCCGTGACCTACAGCCGGATCGGGGTTCCGCCCGGACGCATCACGACCGTGCCGAACGGCGTGGGCGCGCGATCACCCGGTCCGGGCCGTCGAGCCGCCCGCGAACTGCTGGGGCTCGACTCGAAGCAGCCGGTGGTGATCACCGTCGGGCGGTTGACGGTGATGAAGGGCCAGCGCCACCTCGTCGACGCAATGCCGGGCCTGGTCGCCCGCTTCCCAGATCTGGTGGTGCTGGTCGTGGGGCAGGGGCATCTGCACGCCCATTTGACCGAACAGGCCGGCGCGCTCGGGGTCGGTGACGCGCTCCGGCTGCTGGGGCACCGTCAGGACGCCCGGTCGCTGCTGGATGCCGCGGACGTGTTTGTGCTGCCGTCCCGGCACGAGGGCATGCCCCTGGTGGCGCTGGAGGCGATGGAAGCGGGCCTGCCGGTGGTCGCGACCCGGGTGATCGGCAGCGAGGAGGTCGTCGCCGACGGTGAGACCGGGCTGCTGGTGCCGCCGGAGGACCCGGCAGCGCTGCGGACGGCGCTGGCGGCGCTGCTGGCCGACCCGGTGCTGCGGGCCAGGATGGGCCGGGCCGGTCGCCGGCGCTACCGGGCGCAGTTCACCCGGCAGCGGATGGCGGCGCAGACGCTGACCGTCTACGAGCAGGCGTTGCAGGCCGCAGGCGCGGCCCAGGTCGGGAGCGGGCGGTGAGCCGGTTGCGGGTCGCCTGTGTCGGTACCGGGTTCATCGCCGGTCGGCACCTCGGCGCGCTGCTCGCGATGCCTGAGGTCGAGGTCGTCGCGGTCGCCGACCCGGACGCCGAGCGGGCCGGAGCGGCCGCCGCCCGAGTCGGCGCCCGCGCCTACGACGACGGGCTGGCGCTGCTCGCAGCCGAGGACCTCGACGCGGTGTGGCTGTGTGTCCCGCCGTTCGCGCACGGCCCGCTGGAGCAGGCGGCCCTGGCCCGCGGGCTGCCGTTTTTCGTCGAGAAGCCGATCGCGGTCGACCTTGCCGCAGCTGAGCTCGTTGCGGACGGGGTGCGGGCTACCGGCCTGCGGACGGCGGTGGGCTATCACTGGCGCTACCTCGACGTGGTCGAGCAGGCCCGCGCGCTGCTGCGTGAGCGTCCTGCGCAGTTGCTCATCGGGCAGTGGCTGGACGCCACTCCGGCAGCGCCTTGGTGGTCGCGCAGGGACCACTCCGGCGGCCAGCTGGTCGAGCAGACGACGCACCTGTTCGACTTGGCGCGGGTGCTCGTCGGCGAGGTCGACAGCGTCTGCGCTGCCGAGAGCACGCTCGCCCGGGAGCAGTGGCCCGACGCGGACGTGCCGACCGCGTCCACCGCCCTGCTTCGCTTCGTATCCGGGGCCGTCGGTTCGGTGTCCTCCAGCTGCCTGCTTGACGGCCGGCACCGGGTGGGGCTGCGGCTGGTCTGCCTCGGACAAGTGCTGGAGCTGCGCGAGCGTGCGCTGTCCGACCACGAGCTGCGCGTCGACGACGCGCCGCCGGTGCGTTCCGACCAGGACCCGGTCGCGGCCGAGGACCGCGCGTTCGTCGACGCGCTCCTGGGGCGGGGCGACGACGTGCGGGTGCCGTACGCGGAGGCGCTGCGCACCCACGCGCTGGTCTGCGCCGTCGACCGGTCCGCCCGGACCGGACTGTCGGTGGAGCTGTCTGGCCGTGAACCGGGACGACGGGCAGAGGCGACCGTATGACCGCGACCCGGATCGGCGTGGTGGGTGCGGGGGTGATCGCCCGTCGGCACGTCCGGACGCTGGCCCGCTTCGACGACGCGCAGGTGTGCGCGGTCGCGGACGTGCAGACCGACCGCGCCCGCGAGCTGGCCGCAACGGTCGGGGCGCTGGCCTACGACGACCCGAGGGCGATGCTCGACGGGGAGGAACTCGACGGGGTCTACGTGTGCGTCCCGCCGTTCGCGCACGGGGAGCTCGACCTGGAGGTCGTGCAGCGGGGCCTGCCGATGTTCGTCGAGAAGCCGGTCGCCGTCGATGTGGCAACCGCCGAGCGCATCGCTGCCGCCATCGAGCAGGCCGGGCTAGTGACCGGTGTCGGGCACCACTGGCGTTGGCTGGACACCGTCGAGCGGGCCGCCGACCTGCTGGCGGACCGGCCGGCGCGGCTGGTGAACGGGTTCTGGCTCGACGCGACCCCGCCGATCGGGTGGTGGCAGAGCCAGGACGGCTCCGGCGGCCAGTTCGTCGAGCAGGCCGCCCACGTCGTGGACCTGGCGCGGCTGCTCGTCGGCGAGATCGACGAGGTGTTCGGCTACGCCGCCCGTACGCCCCGCGACGCGTTCCCGGACATGGACACTCCGGAGGTCACGGCCGCCGCTGTGCGCTTCAGTTCGGGCGCGATAGGAACGTTCAGCTCGACCTGCCTATTGGGCTGGCCGCACCGGGTCGGGCTGCACCTGTTCGGCGACGGGATCGCGCTCGAGGTCTCGGAAAAGGAGCTGCGGGTCGACCTCGGGCAGGGCCCGATGGTGACCGTCGCGAGCGGCGACCCGTTCGAGCGGGAGGACCGGGCGTTCGTCGACGCGGTCCAGGGCCGGCCCGACCGAACCCGCACCACCTACGCCGAGGCGCTGCGCACCCACCGGGTCACGACCGGGGTGCTGCGCTCGGCGGCCGAAGGACACCCCGTCCCGATCACGAGCGCCGAGGAGAGCGATGTCTAAGGCCCGCACCGTCCGCACGCTGGGGGTTGCCGGGCCGGGGCGGCCGGCATTCTTCTCCTACGTCGAACAGCCACCGCAGGACGGGCAGTTCCGCGTCGATACGGTCTTCACCGGCCTGTCGGCCGGCACCGAGCTGACGTTCGTGAAGGGCAGCAACCCATACCTGCAGGCGTCGTTCGACGCCGAGCACGGGGTGTTCGTCGCTGGCGAGCCCGGGCGCACCTACCCGGTCGAGTCGATGGGCTACATGGAGGTCGGGCGGGTCGTCGAGACCAGGACGCCGGCGGTCGCCCTCGGCGATCGGGTGGCCTTAAATTATGGCCACCGTAGCGGCCACCTGATCGACCCGGCGCGCAGCACCATCACCGTCCTCCCGCCCGGACTCGACCCGCTCCTCGGCATCTACGTCGCGCAGATGGGGCCGATCTGCGCCAACGGGCTGCTGCACGCCGCCGCCGAACTCGTCGGCGCCGTGCCCGCCGACCCGGCCGTGGTGCAGCTTGCCGACGGGGTCCGCGACCGCCGGGTCCTGGTCACCGGCGGCGGTGTTGTCGGGCTGCTGACCGGACTGTTCGCCCGGGCCTGCGGCGCCGCCCAGGTCGCCCTCGCCGACCCCGACCCGCAGCGCCTGGCCGCCGCAGCCGGCCTCGGCCTCACACCAGTCGCCGACGATGGCATCGACTCGGTTTGGCGCTGGTGCACCGACACGTGGCGCTCCGGACCGACCGACAGCGGCGCCGACCTCGTCTTCCAGTGCCGCGGCCGAGCTTCCGCCCTCGCGACAGCGCTGCGCAGCCTGCGCCCCCAGGGCAGCGTCATCGACCTCGCCTTCTACGAGGGCGGCGCGCCCGAGGTGCGCCTCGGGGAGGAGTTCCACCACAAGGGCCTGGCGGTGCGGTGCGCGCAGATTGGCCGGGTCCCCCGCGGCCTCGGGCACGTGTGGGACCGCAGGCGGTTGTGCGACGAGACGCTCGCCCTGCTCATCGCGCACGGCAGCAAGCTGCTCGAACACGTTGTCACCGACGTGGTCCCGTTCGAGCAGGGCGCGACGTTCATCGCCGAGCTCGCCGACCGCCGCCGATCTACCGTCCAGGCCGTCTTCGCGCTGTGACGCCGTCGCCCACACGACGGCGGCTGCTGTTCGTCTTCCACTGGCTCGTGGTCGGCGGTGAGGAGACCGAGGTCCGGCTGCTCGCCCGGCACCTGCGGCCGGACTGGTCGATCGACGTCGTCGTCTGCCACCGGCGCCAGGGCATGCCCCGCCAGACCCATGAGCAACTCGCTGACCTTGGCATCGCAGTCGACACCACCGCAGACGAACTGCCCGACGAGCAGGTCGTCGCGCACCTGGCGAGCATCCTCCCGGCCTACGACGTCGTGGTGGCCTGCCAGGCGGTGCCTTTCGTGCACCCGGCGCTGCGTCGCCTTGAGCGGCCGCCGCTGCTCATCGAGCACGGCGGGCTGGTTTCGGAGGCGCTCGCCGGACCCAAGGACCTGACCGACCGCTACGTCGGGGTGTGCGCCGCCATCCGAGACGCCGCCGCGGGCCGGATGCCCGACCGGCCGCAGGACGCGTTGGAGATCCCCTCGATGGTCGACCTCGCCGAGTTCGATCCGACTGACCGGGCCGAGGTGCGCCGGGAATGGGACGTCCCCAACGACGTACCGGTGATCGGCTGGGTTGGTCGGCTCGACCGCAAGAAGCGCGTCGAGGACGTGTTAGCCGCAGCCGCCATGCTCGCCCCCCGTCGCCCCAGGGCCCGCTGGGTGGTCGTCGGCGGCGCCAACTTCTTCTACCCCGAGCACGAGGCGGTGCTCCACAGCCTCGCCGACCGCCTCGGGCTCGCCGATCGGGTGCGCTTCCTCGGCGACCGGCCCGACGTGCCCCGGCTGCTTGCCGGGATGGACGCGCTGGTGTGGCTGTCCGAGGGCGAGGGCATGCCCCACGTCCTCGCCGAAGCTGGCGCGGCCTACCTGCCCGTCGTGGTGACCCGCGACAACGGCAGCGAGCAGCAGGTCGTCAACGGGCAGAGCGGGGTGTTCGTCGCCAAGCGCGACCCCGGCGGTGTCGCCGATGCCCTCGTTCGCCTCATCGACGACGCCCGGCTGCGCCGGCAGCTTGGGGACGGGCTGCGACGCACCGTCGAGGACCGCTACGCCGTCGACGTCGTCGTCCCGCAGTGGCGCGCTCTCCTCGACGGGCTCGTCGCTGACGACGGAGCACTTCGGGCGCGAGGTCGAGCGCAGGCGGACCCGCCGCTGAGCGGTCGGCGGTAAAATCAACGGGACCGGCTGGGCGATGAGTCCGACCCGGGACGTACGGAACCCGGTGCCACAGCGACGATTGCGTCATCGCCCACTGCCACAACCGGCTGACGTAGGGGATCTAGAAATTCATGATCTCCGTGCAGATTTGACGGTGTTCCTCCTCCAGAGCGCGGGCACTTCAGTGTTCGCCCGGCCGCTGAAGGAAGCCGACCTCCCGCCGATCCGGCTGCACGACCTGCGCCACGGCGCGGCGACGCTGGCCGTGGCCGGCGGGGCGAACCCCAAAGTGGTCGCAAATGCTCCCGCGGCGACCGCCTTGTCCTGTGCGTCGCCGGCCTGCTGCGTGGTGGCGTCCGCCTCGGCCTGCGCCGGAGCGGGCCTGCTCGCTGGCGGCGTGGAGTTCCGGCGTCGGAGCGGCCTGCTCCGCCGCCTCGACCGCGTCGACCGTCCCAGTAGCGGCTCGTCAGCCTGCTCGGCCGCCAGGACGGCCCGACGAGCGTCTCAGCTGCCTGACCAGCCTTGTCGGCTGTTTCCCGATGTGCATCCTCGCCATCTGCCGCCACGGCAAGCCCACCTCGCGCCCACGTCGTCCTCGTCGTCGCCCGCTCCGGACAGCGCTGTCGCCGTACTGATCTTGTCCGGCTCTTCCCCCGATCGCAGCGGCGTCACTCTCCTCGTCGGCCCCTGCGACCAGCAGTCCCGAGCCGCGTGTTCCGACCGTCGTGCAACCGGCGTTCGTCTACGGTGGACGACGCCGGCGCAAAGCCCCCTGGGAAAGTCTTCGACGGGTGCAGACCATGCCGAACCTCCGGCCAATGTGGCTGTGCACCACCTCTTTGGCGGTCGCCTGCAGCTCCGCTCACCGGGCCGGCCAGGTGGCGGCCGTCCGGCCGCCGTCGGGTCCCCCCGTCTATCCCCTCACCGGCCTGCCAGCGACCGACGCGGCGCGGCAGCACCGGCCGGCGCTCTCGGTCAAGATCGACAACGTGGGCGAGGCGCGGCCGCAGGCCGGGCTGAACTCCGTTGACCTGGTGACCGACATCCTGGTGGAAGGCGGGCTGACACGGCTGATGGCGACGTTCCAGTCGCAGGACATCGGCGCGATCGGTCCGATCCGGTCGGCCCGGCCCGTCGATGCCGACCTGCTTCGCGAGCTCGGCGGCGGCATCTTCGCCTACTCCGGGGCCGCTCCCGGAGAGATCGCCCCCAGCCGTCAGCACAGCACCGCTCTGCTGGTGTCGAACGACGCCGACCCCCGCTGGTTTCATCGGGCCGGTGGTCACGCCGCCCGCACAACGTCTACTCCTCGACCGGCCGGCTGTTCCAGGCCGGCCGGACGTTGCGCAAGAGCCTGCCGCCCAGACCGCAGCTGTTCAGCTACTCATCCGCTGCACCCTCGGGGCCGGCTGTACGCGCCGTCCGTCTGACGTTCTCCCCCTTCGCTTCGTGCGCCTGGTCGTGGGACGGCCACAGCTACCTGCGGACCCAGGACGGCTCCCCCGACCGGCTCGAACGGGTGTCCGCGAACGACGTCGTGATCTTGTCAGTCAGCTTCCTTCCGACGCACGTCATCGACGCGGCCGGCAACGCCGACCCCTACGTCGAGGTGATCGGCAGCGGCAAAGCCTGGGTCATGCGGGACGGCCACCTGGTCGCCGGCAGAAGCGCCGCCAGGCGGGAACCAGAACCACGTACTGGTCCGTCGGCCCTGTGGCGGAAGGAGCCTGGGCGGCGCCGTCATTCGAGGGCGCGATGGCGCTGACCTCACCAAGTCAGATGGCAAGATCCCGCTGCCCGGGCCGGTTGCCGCCCCGACGGCCGTCGAGCCGAAGCCCAAAGTTCGTCATGCAGGCCAGATACCGGCGAGGAGGCGGCATCTGCGGCCGCAGAAGGCCCCTGAAACCGGCGAAGCTGCTACCCGCCCGGTAGTCGCCCGTTGATCCAGATCTCCTCGACTGTCGGGTCGTCCAGGTGCCGCTGCAGCGGGCCGAACCCGGCGACCGCGTCGTAGACGCTCTTGGCGGCCTGCCGCGAGTCGCGCAGCGGAGCCAGGGTCGACGTCAGCGAGCGCTCGTCGTACTCCGAGACCACCTCATCGACCAGCCGGCGGACCTCCGCCCGGTCCGCGACCGGGTCGATGCCACGGCGACGCACCAGCTCGCGGACCTCCAGCTCGACGGTGTCGACTGCGGACAAGGCATCCCCCTCAACAGGTGGCAGAGGCTAGGGCGCGCAGCCGCTTACCGACAGAGAGGTGCCTCGACCTGTGGACAACGACCGGCGCCCGTCGTCGAGCAACTCGGGCGCTGTCGGGGACCGCGTGAGCGGGCATCGTGCAGGTGCTGCCGTCGACCCCTACGACAGTCGTTCCGAAGCGCCCACGATCGATTGGGTCAGCAGGTTGCCGGCGCGGGCGCCGTCCCCGTCAGCAGGTAGCGGTCGACCGGGTCGACGAGACAGGCAGGGGCCCCCACGCGGTACGCCGTGTGGCCGTCCCCGACGTGCGTCAGCAGCACCCCCTTGTCGAGCTGACCAGCCAGCCCCTTGGCCCAGACGTACGGCGTGGCCGGATCGCGGGTCGTCCCGATGACGACGACCGGCGGGGCGCCGGCGGCCCGTACGGCGTGCGGCGTGCTGGCCGGCGGCACCGGCCAGGTGGAGCAGCCCAGGCCCGAGATGGCCACCGCCGGGCCGAACCGGGGGTAGTCCTTGCCCACCCGCGCGGCCAGCGCGAGGTACGGCGCGTCCGTGCGCGGCCACGGCCGGTCGACGCAGTTGACCGCGTAATTGGCCTCGGTGATGTTGGCGTAGCCGGCCTCGGTGCGCTGCAGGTAGGCATCGCTCAGGGCCAGCAGCCCACTTCCCCGGCCGTTCAGGGCAGCAACGAGGGCGTTCGAGATCTCCGGCCACAAGTTTTTGCTGTACAAGCCGTAGAGCACTCCCAGCTCGAACTCCGCCTTGCCCACTGGGCGGCTGCCGGCCCCCGGCAGCGGGTGCGCGGCCACCTTCGCCGCCAGCGTGTCGTACGCCGTGAGCAGGTCGCCCTGGACGTTGGCGCGGAACGCGCAGGAGCTCTGCTGGCAGTTGGCCAGGAAAGCACCGAGCGCGACGTCGAAGCCCTTGGCCTGCCCGGCCGAGAGCTGGTCCCATGTCAGCGTCGGGTCGAGGGCGCCGTCCAGAACCATGGCCCGCACATGCGTCGGGAACTGGTCGAGGTACGACGCGCCGATCGAGGTCCCGTAGGAGTAGCCGAGGTAGCTGAGCGTGCGGTCGCCCACGGCGGCTCGGACGCGGTCCATGTCCTGCGCCACGACGCGGGTGTTGACGTACGGCAGAACCCGGCCGGAGCGGCGCTGGCAGCCGGCCGTCAGGGCGGCGTTAGCGCGGTCGAGCTCCGCCAGCCCGGCAGGGGTGCTGGGTGCGGGATCGAGGTGGAAGTACCTGTCCAGCTCCGCGGTCGTCTCGCATCGGACCGGTGAGGTCTGGCCGACACCGCGGGGGTCGAAGGCCACGAGGTCGAAGCGGTCCCGCACCTCGGGGGGGACGGCCGGCCACGCGGACTGCAGGAACTCCACCGCCGACTCCCCTGGGCCGCCCGGGTTGACCAGCAGCGAACCAATCCGCTTCGACGGCATGGCCGCCGTCTTGCGGGTCAGCGCAAGGGCGATGGTGCCCAGCTGCGGCTTGCCGTCGTCCAGCGGCACGGTGAGGGTCGCGCAGGAGAAGCCGTCGGTCGCGCACCCCTTCCAGGGCGACAGCACCCCCTTGGACAACCCGGCTGGGCCGGGACGGGCACCCGGTGCCGCGGTGCTCGTGGTGCTCAGGGTGCTCGGGGTGCTCAGGGCGCTCGGGGTGCTCAGGGCGCTCGGGGTGCTGGGCGTCGGGACCGCGACCGCGCGGCTGCCGGCCGAACAGGCAGTCAGGGCGACAGCGGCAGACAGGGACGCGGCCAGGGCGGACGTCGTACGACGGAAGCGGAGCACGCCGCCAGTCTGACCTACCGCGCGACGATGTGGTGGTTGTGGGCGCTGCAGCAGCGCAAGGGGGCACCCGCAGCTCCTACGATCATGCGGAGCCGCGCGGCTCAGGGTTTCTTGCCTGCCCGGCCCCGCATCAGGTGTCGGTCCAGCTCGGCCGGGACGCCAGCAGCGGAGGGGTTGCCGAGGCTTCGCACCAGGACAGCCGTCGCACCGTGGTCGTTCATCCGGCGGTACCACCGGATCCGTCCCTCGGTACGGGTGACCACGATGTTCCCCTGGCCACACGGGCCGAGGCAGTCGGTGACCTCGTAACGCAGGCCGGCCAGCTGCGCACCGGCCCGCAAGTCCTTTTCGAGCTGCTTGTGGTCGACCCCCGGGTGCTTGCGCCTGGTGCCGCAGCAGCAGCCGCGGCAGACCCACACCTTGCCCGCCTTCGCCTTCACGACTGGGTCCTTGTTGACCTTCTCAACAAGGTCCGGCCTCCGCTTCACGGCCTTGTCCTTTTTCACCTTCGCCATCGCCTCATGCTGCCCGTCCTGCTGCCGGACGCAACTCGGCGAGTAACCTGAAGGGTCGGCAGCCAGCTCCCGATCCGACCCAAGAGGCGGCGTTCCCGCGTGTCGACGCAAACCGGCCAGACCCCCGACTTCGGTGCCAACGAATGGCTCGTCCAGGAGCTCTACGCGCAGTACCAGGAGGACCCACAGAGCGTCTCCGCCGAGTGGCGGGAGTACCTCGCCGCCTACGTGCCGAACGGCGGCGGCGGCAACGGGCACACGGGCGGTACGCCGGAGCCGAACTCCGGCCGACAGGCCGAGCAGGCCCTGCCGCAGAGCGTCGAGCCCGCCGCGTCAGCGACGGTGACGCCACCCGCCGCGCCGCCCAGCGTGACGGCGCGCCCCGCAGCGCCGCCTTCCGCAGCGCCGCCTTCCGCAGCACCGCCTTCCGCAGCGCCGCCTTCCGCCGCGCCCAAGCCGCCCGCAACGCCGCCTTCCGCCGCCCCCACCACCGTCGCTGCTCCCGCCGCCCCGACGCCGACCCCCGTCACCCCGACGACCCAGACGACCCCGGCGACCACGACGACCACGACGACCACGAAGGCAGCACCGGCCGCGCCGGCCGCGTCTGCGCAGCCGGCCGGGCCGACGTCGGTCACCCTCAAGGGAGCTGCGGCCCGCGTGGTGGCCAACATGGAGGCCTCGCTCGAGGTCCCGACCGCCACCAGCGTCCGGTCCGTGCCGGCCAAGCTGCTGGCCGACAACCGCACCGTCATCAACAACCACCTGACCCGCACCCGTGGCGGCAAGGTCAGCTTCACCCACCTCATCGGCTGGGCCATCGTGCAGGCGGTCGCCGACGTGCCGGTGATGAACAGTGCCTTCGCCCACGACGAAGCCGGCAAGCCGCAGCTCGTCACACCCACCGGCGTCGGCCTCGGGCTCGCCATCGACCTGCAAAACGCCAACGGCACCCGCTCGCTGGTTGTCGCCGCGATCAAAGAGGCGCAGGCCATGGACTTCGCCGGCTTCCTCGCCGCCTACGAGGACATCGTGCGGCGGGCGCGTAACGGCAAGCTGACAACCGAGGACTTCTCGGGCACGACCATCAGCCTGACCAACCCGGGCGGCATCGGCACCGTTCACTCCGTGCCTCGCCTCATGCAGGGCGCTGGGGCGATCATCGGCGTCGGTGCGATGGAGTACCCGGCCGAGTTCCAGGGCGCCTCCCAAGAGAGCCTGGCCCAGCTCGCCGTCAGCAAGGTCATCACCCTGACGTCGACGTACGACCACCGGGTGATCCAGGGCGCGCAGTCGGGCGAGTTCCTGCGCCGGATGTCCCAGCTGCTGCTGGGTGCGGACGGCTTCTACGATCAGGTCTTCGCCTCGCTGCGGATCCCCTACGAACCGGTGCGCTGGGTGGCCGATGTCAGCACCTCGCACGAGGGTGACCTCGACAAGGCGACGCGGGTCATGGAGCTGATCCACGCCTACCGCGTGCGCGGGCACCTCATGGCCGACACTGACCCCCTCGCCTTCAAGGTCCGCACCCACCCCGACCTCGACGTGGTCAATCACGGCCTGACGCTGTGGGATCTCGACCGCGAGTTCCCGGTCGGCGGCTTCGCGGCGCACCGGGTCATGAAGCTGCGCGAGGTCCTCGGTGTGCTGCGTGACTCCTACTGCCGCAACGTCGGCATTGAGTACATGCACCTGCAGGACCCCGAGCAGCGCAGCTGGCTGCAGGAGCGGGTCGAGAAGAAGGCGCAACCGCCCGACCGTGAGCTGCAGCTGCACGTGCTCAAGCGGCTCAACGCGGCGGAGGCGTTCGAGAACTTCCTGCAGACCAAGTTCGTCGGCCAGAAGCGGTTCAGCCTCGAGGGCGGCGAGTCCGTCATTCCGATCCTGGACGCACTCCTGACCGGTGCCGCCCAGGCGCGGCTCGACGAGGTCGTCATCGGCATGGCGCACCGAGGCCGGCTCAACGTGCTGGCCAACATCGTAGGCAAGAGCTACAGCCAGATCTTCCGCGAGTTCGAGGGCAACCTCGACCCGCGCACAGTGCAGGGCTCCGGCGACGTGAAGTACCACCTCGGTGCGGAAGGCACCTTCACCGCGGCGGACGGCTCGACCACCTGCGTCTCGCTGTGCTCCAACCCCTCGCACCTCGAGGCCGTCGACCCGGTGCTCGAGGGCATCGTGCGCGCCAAGCAGGACCTCATCGACAAGGGTGAGGCCGGATTCACCGTGCTGCCGGTCGTCCTGCACGGGGACGCGGCGTTCGCGGGCCAGGGCGTAGTCGCGGAGACCCTGCAGATGGGCCAGCTGCGCGGCTACCGCACCGGCGGCACCGTCCACGTCGTCATCAACAACCAGGTCGGGTTCACCACCGCCCCGGAGTACAGCCGGTCCTCGACCTACAGCACCGACGTGGCACGGATCGTGCAAGCGCCCATCTTCCACGTGAACGGCGACGATCCCGAGGCCTGCGTCCGGGTGGCCCGGCTGGCCTTCGAGTTCCAGCAGGCCTTCAAAAAGGACGTCGTCATCGACCTGGTCTGCTACCGCAAACGAGGCCACAACGAGGGCGACGACCCGTCGATGACGCAGCCCCTGATGTACGACGTGATCGACCGCAAGCGGTCCGTCCGCAAGACCTACACCGAACAGCTCGTCGGCCGCGGGGACCTCACCCTCGAGGAGGCCGAGGAGGCGCTCAAGGACTACCAGGCGCAGCTGGAGCGGGTCTTCGCCGAGACGCGTGACGCGGCGACCGCGACGGCGGCCGAGCCCTCGATGGACGATCCTCTCGACCTGTCAGAGGTCGAGACGGCGGTGACCCAGGAGGTCCTGGAGCGGATCGGCCGCGCACACGTCGAGCTGCCCGAGGGCTTCACTCTGCACCCGAAGCTCGCGCCGCTCATGCAGCGCCGGATGGCGATGGTCACCGAGGGTGGGATCGACTGGGGCTTCGGTGAAGTGCTGGCCCTCGGCTCGTTGCTGTTGCAGGGCACGCCGGTCCGGCTGGCCGGTCAGGACTCCCGGCGCGGGACCTTCGTCCAGCGGCACGCGACGCTGTTCGACCGGGACTCCGGTGCGGAGCACACCCCGCTCAAGCACCTGGGCGACGGTGCAGCCCCCTTCTACGTCTACGACTCGCTCCTGTCGGAGTACGCCGCCCTCGGCTTCGAGTACGGCTACTCCGTCGTCCGGCCGGAGGTGCTGGTCCTGTGGGAGGCGCAGTTCGGTGACTTCATCAACGGCGCCATGACCGTCGTCGACGAGTTCATCTCCTCCGGTGAGGCCAAGTGGGGTCAGCGCTCCGGCGTCACGCTGCTGCTCCCGCACGGCTACGAAGGCCAGGGACCGGACCACTCCTCGACCCGCATCGAGCGCTTCCTACAGCTGTGCGCCGAGGACAACATGACCGTCGCCTACCCGACGACGCCGGCCCAGCACTTCCATCTGCTGCGGGCGCAGGCACTGTCCGGCAGCCACCGGCCGTTGGTGGTGGTCACTCCGAAGTCCATGCTGCGGCTGAAGGCCGCGGCGTCTGCTCCCGCCGATTTCATCAGCGGGAGCTGGCAGCCGGTGCTACCCGACCCCGAGCAGCTGGACGTGGACGGTGTGACACGGGTCGTCTTGTGCAGCGGCAAGGTGTTCTACGACCTGGCCGCGACCCGCCGCAAGGCCGGTGACACCTCGGTAGCCCTGGTACGGCTCGAGCAGCTCTACCCGCTGCCCGGGGCGCAGATCCGCGATGCGCTGGCCGCCTACCCGAACGCCACCGATGTCGTCTGGGCACAGGAGGAGCCGGCGAACATGGGTGCTTGGTCGCACGTCGCGCTGTCCCTGCCCGAGCAGCTGCCAGCCGAGGTGCGGCTGCGACGCGCCTCCCGCCGAGCCTCTGCCTCACCGGCGGCCGGTTCCAGCAAGGTGCACGAGGCCGAGCAGACCGCGCTGCTCGAGGCTGTCTTCAGCCGCTGATGTACTTCACCGACCGAGGGCTGGAGGAGCTGGCCGGCCGCCGTGGTGAGGAGCAGGTGACCCTCGCGTGGGTGGCCGAGCGAATGAAGGACTTCGTGGACGGGCACCCCGAGTTCGAGGTGCCTGTCGAACGGCTGGCCACCTGGCTGGCCCGGCTGGACGACGAGGACGAGTGAGCCTCACCGGGAGGTCCCACCCGCGAGCACGAGGCGCGGACAGCCCACGACGTGGGTCACTTCGCCGAGGAGCTCGATGATCGGGTGCTGATCTCCACCCACGTCCTTTCCGGAGCCCTGCTCGGTCGCGCCCTCGGGCGGCCGGCGCCGGCCCTGCTCACCGGGATCGCCAGCCATCTCGTCCTGGACCGGCTGCCCCACTGGGGGCTCGGCGAGGGCTGGCCACCCCCCGACATGGACGACGCGAGCTACGCGATCGCGGTGCGCGACGGCCTGTGTGGGTTGGCCCTGATAGCTGCCGCGCTGCAGGTGACGGCGGCTGAGCACCGGCCGCAGGTGCTGGCCGGCATCGTCGGCGCCTGCCTGCCGGACCTCGACAAGCCGGGCCGCCGCTTCCTGGGCCGCTCGCCCTGGCCGGAGTGGTTCGACCGATTCCACGTTTGCCTGCAGGTCGGCGTTGAGTCACCGCACCTGCTTCGTCAGGACGTGTTGGTGTCCGCGGCCGGAGCGGTCGTGGCCCTTGCTGTGCTGTCCCGCCGCTCCTCTGCCTACCTTTGCGCGTAGGGCCCGAAGCGCGGCCGCAGCGCCTGCTGCCGCCCCGACCCGCGCAGGGGGATGACGAGCAGCGCGCCGACCACGAATCCGACCACGTGCGCGCCGTACGCGACGCCGCTGCCGTCGGCCAGACCTGCACCACGGAAGTAGACGTACTGCAGCAGGAACCACGAGCCCAGGACCAGCCAGGCGGGCAGGCGCACCGGCAGGAAGAAGAAGAACGTCAGCAGCGACCAGACCTTGGCCCGCGGGAACAGCACCAGGTAGGCGCCCAACACGCCGGCGATTGCGCCGGACGCCCCGATCAGCGGGCTGGTCGAGCTCGGGTCGAACAGCGAGAAGCCGTACGTCGCGACGTAGCCACAGCCGAGGTAGAAGGCCAGGTAGCGAAGCCGGCCGAGCCGGTCCTCCACGTTGTTGCCGAACACGAACAGGAACAGCATGTTGCCGAGCAGGTGCAGCCAGCCGCCGTGCAGGAACATCGCGGTCAGCACCGACAGCGCCGGCACCTTGGAGAAGGGTGCGGGCCGCTGCTCGACGCAGCCCACCTGGCCGGTCTGCGGATCCCGGCCCACGGCGCCGGTTGCCCCGGTCGGCTGTTGGCGGTTGGTCAGCACCTCGTCCGGCTCGGCGGCGTACTTGTCAAAGAACGCCACCTGCCGGCACTGGGCGGCGGCCTGGCTGCCACCGAGCACATGGGTCGCTACCGGGCTCAGCAGGAACGCGACGACGTTGACCGCGATCAGCAGATAGGTGACGACCGGGGTACGGCGCGTCGGGTTCGCGTCGTGGACGGGCAGGACCACGGAGGTCTCCGTTCCGGGAGGGTCAGCTGGTGAGGACGAGCTTGCCGAAGACGTTGCCCGCTGCCATCTGCTCGAAGCTGGCTCGGGCGTCGGACAGCGGCCGCACGTCGTCGACCAGCGGCCGCAGCCCGGTCGTGTCACAGAGTCGCAGCAGGTCGGCCAGCTCGTCTCGGGTCCCCATGGTCGAGCCGACGACCCGCAACTGCAGGAAGAACAACCGGTTCAGGTCGGCGCTCGGGTCCGGCCCTGTGGTAGCACCGGAGACGACCAGCGTGCCGCCCGGCCGAAGGGCGCGCATCGAGTGCGACCAGGTGGCCTTACCGACCGTCTCGAGGACGGCATCGACCTTGCCGGGAAGCCGGGCTCCCGTCTCGAACGCCTGGTGCGCGCCGAGCTCGACGGCCTTGGCCTGTTTGTCGGCGTCGCGGCTGGTGGCCCACACGGTCAGGCCGGCGGCGCGGCCCAGCGCGATCGCGGCAGTCGCCACGCCGCCGCCGGCACCCTGCACCAGCACGGTCTGGCCGGGGCGCAGGCCGCTCTGGGTGAACAGCATCCGGTAGGCGGTCAGCCACGCCGTCGGCAGGCAGGCCGCTTCCTCGAACGACAGGGATGCAGGCTTGGGCAGCACGTTGCGCGCCGGCACGACGACCTGCTCGGCGAGGGTCCCGTCATGGACCTCCGACAGCAGGCTGCGCCGAGGGTCCAGCGTGTCGTCGCCGGTCCACGCAGGGCTGGTTACGACGGCGTGCACCACCACCGCGGTGCCGTCATCCAGCACTCCAGCACCGTCGCAGCCCAGCACCATCGGCAGCTTGTCCGCCGGCAGCCCGATGCCCTTGAGGGACCACAGGTCGTGGTGGTTGACCGCACTGGCCTTGAGGCTGACGCGCACCCAGCCGTCGGGCACCTGCGGGTCCGGGCGCTCCCCGATGGTGAGGCCGCTCAGCGGGTCGTCGGCGGACTGGCTGGTGCAGGTGACGGCGAGCATCCCGTGACCCTATGCCCGCTGCAGGCGCGCCCCTGGTGACGGCGTACGACGCGGTGGGCGCCTGGTCAGAGGCGGGCCACGCCGTCGTCCCGGGCGGCCTGTGCGACCGCCGCAGACACCGCGGGTGCCACCCGTGCGTCGAAGACGGAGGGGATGACGCAATCGTCGGCGAGGTCGTCGCCGACCACCGCTGCCAGGGCGACCGCGGCGGCCTGCTTCATGCCCTCGGTGATGCGCGAGGCCCGTACGGACAGTGCACCGGCGAAAACGCCGGGGAAGGCCAGCACGTTGTTGATCTGGTTCGGGAAGTCACTGCGACCGGTCGCGACCACCCGGGCACCGGCGGCGTGCGCCACGTCGGGGTGAACCTCCGGCTCCGGGTTGGCCATCGCGAACACGATCGCGTCCTTGGCCATCGACCGGACCGCCTCGACGGGGACCGTGCCGCTCGACAGCCCGATGAGCACGTCGGCACCCACAAGCGCTTCGACGAAGCTGCCGGTCCGGCCGCCGGAGTTGGAGCCGGCTGCGATGACGGCCTTCTCGTCGGTGAGCCCGGCTCGACCGTTGTGCAGCAGGCCCTGGCTGTCCGCAACGGCCAGGTCACCGATGCCCGCTTCCAGGATCATCCGTGAGACCGCGATGCCGGCAGCTCCCGCGCCACTGACCACGACCCGGAGGTCCCCAAGGCCGCGGCCGGTGAGGAGGGCCGCGTTGCGGAGCGCCGCCAGCACGACGATCGCCGTGCCGTGCTGGTCGTCGTGGAAGACCGGGATGTCCAGCCGCGCCTGCAGCCGTCGCTCCACCTCGAAGCAGCGGGGTGCGCTGATGTCCTCGAGGTTGATCCCACCGAAACCCGGAGCTAGCCGCGCGATGATGTCGACCAGGTCATCCACGTCCGTGGCGTCCAGGCAGATCGGCACCGCGTCGATCCCGCCGAAGTGCTTGAACAGCAGGGCCTTTCCCTCCATGACCGGCAGGGCTGCGGCCGGCCCGATGTTGCCGAGCCCGAGCACGGCGGTCCCATCGGTCACGACCGCGACGGTGTGGCCCTTCCACGTGTAGTCATAGACCAGTTCGGGCTGTCGAGCGATCGCCGTGCAGACCCGCGCCACGCCGGGTGTGTAGGCCAGCGCGAGGTCCTCGCGGGTGTTCAGTGGGACGCTGGAGACGACCTCGACCTTGCCGCGCCGGTGCAAGGCGAAGGCAGGGTCTGAGTCCCGATGGGCGGGGTCAGCAGAGGTCACGGGGTGGTCCTCCAGAAGGGCGGTCGCGTCGCTACCCCAGGCCCGCCGCGCAACGCCTGCTCGATCCAGGGGAGGAAGCCGGCTGGAGTGCTCCGGGGACGGCGTCGTACGCGGGTCGCCCAAGGCGACCATGGTGGCACAGCGGCGTCGGACTCCATGATCCGGCGTCCGCCTGGCACGATGGGGCGGAGGCTGTCGAGTTCGCGCGCCTCGCTGCCCGCACCATCTGACCAGAACGCGGAGACCGTCATGCGCCTCACCCGTCCCTTGCAGACCTCAGTCCTCGTCCTCGCACTCGGGCTGCCACTCGCGGCCTGCGGCAGCAGCGGGAACGACAACAGCGTCGTGTCCCAGCCCAGCGCCAGCATTGCCGCGGGCGCCGGTGACCCGACGTTGTTCGCCATGCTGCCCAAGGACATCCAGTCGTCCAAGAAGGTCCGGGCCGCCACGGATGGCACCTACCCGCCGAATGAGTTCACCGGCGCCGACGGCAAGACGCTGCAGGGCTTCGACCTCGACCTGGCCAAAGCGGTCGGGGACAAGCTCGGCGTGACCATCGCATTCGACAACGCCAAGTTCGACAGCATCATCACCGGCATCGTGGCCGGTCGGTACGACCTGGCCTTCAGCTCGTTCACCGACAATAAGAAGCGCCAGGCGCAGGTCGACTTCGTCGACTACTTCACCGCCGGCACGTCGATCCTGGTGAAGAAGGGCAACCCCGACAAGATCACCAAGCTCGAGGACCTGTGTGGCAAGAAGATCGCCCTCGAGTCCGGCACCGTCCAGGTGACCATCGCCCAGGCGGCGAAGTGCCCCGGCGGCAGCAAGATCGGCATCACGCAGCTGCCTGACGACGCCACCGCACGGCTGCAGGTCAAGACCGGTCGCGCCGTTGCCGACATGAACGACTTCCCGGTTGCTGCCTACACGGCCAAGACAGCCGGTGGCGGCAATGACTTCGAGGTCGTCGGCACGCAGTACGAAACGGCGCCGTACGGCGCGGCCATCAGCAAGAAGGAGCCCGGCCTGCGCGACGCTGTGCAAAAGGCCCTGACCGCGCTGGTCGCAGATGGCACCTACGCCTCCATCTTGAAGAAGTGGGACATCCAGCAAGGCGCCCTCAAGTCCGTCACCCTCAACGCCGGCTCCTGATGTGACGACCGCCCCGACTCCCGGCACCGTTCAGGAGGTCGTGCCGCTCCGGCACCCCTGGCGCGTGGTGTCCGGGGCGGTCGTGCTCGTCCTGCTGGCGCTTCTGGCGTACCGGCTCGGCACCCTGAAGACGATCCACTACGGCAGCATCACCACGTACCTCGGGCAGCGCTCGATCGTGGAGGGCTTGCTCACCACCGTCGAGCTGGCCGTCCTCAGCCAGGCGATCGGCATCGTGCTGGGCACCCTGCTGGCGACGATGCGGTTGTCCCGCAACCCGGTGCTCTCGAGCGTCAGCTGGGCCTACATCTGGTTCTTTCGCGGCACTCCGTTGATCGTGCAGGTGCTGTTCTGGTTCAACGGCCTGCCGCAGGTGATCGGCGACCACGTCTCGCTCGGCCCGTTCTACGATGGCCGGACGACGGACCTGCTGACGGTCTTCGTGGCCGGCACCCTCGCCCTCTCGCTGAACGAGGCGGCCTACATGGCCGAGGTGGTCCGGGCCGGCCTGCTGTCGGTGGACGACGGGCAGACCGAGGCCGCCGAGGCACTCGGCATGACGCCAGGCCTGGTGCTGCGTCGCATCGTCCTGCCGCAGGCGATGCGGGTCGTCATCCCGCCGACCGGCAACGAGTTCATCTCCATGCTCAAGAACACCTCGTTGATCGTGGTGATCGGCCAGGTCGAGCTGCTCGGCCGGTCGGAGGCCATCTCGTCGGTGAGCGGTGAGGTCTTCGAGCTGCTCGTCATGGCCAGCATCTGGTACCTCGCGCTGACCAGTCTCGCCTACGTCGGCCAGTACTACCTCGAACGGCGGTTCGCCCGCGGCAGCGTGCGCGACCTGCCGCCCACCCCGCTCCAGCGCCTGAGGAGGGCCCGCCCGTGAGCACTCCCATGGTGCGGGCCGAGGCCGTGCACAAGAGCTTCGGTCGGCTCGAGGTCCTCAAGGGGATCGACCTGGAGGTGCGGGCCGGTGAGGTGTGCTGCCTGTTGGGTCCGTCCGGCTCGGGCAAGTCGACGTTCCTGCGCTGCATCAACCACCTCGAGAAGGTCGATGCCGGGCGGCTTTCGGTGGACGGCGACCTGGTGGGTTACCGCCAGCAGGGTGGCCGCCTGCTCGAGCTGAAGGAGGCCGAGACCGCCCGCAAGCGGGCCGAGATCGGCATGGTCTTCCAGCGCTTCAACCTGTTCCCGCACATGACCGCCCTGGGCAACGTCGTCGAGGCACCGGTCAAGGTGCAGGGGCTGGACAAGCGGCAGGCGGCGGACCGCGGCCGTGCTCTGCTGGACCGGGTGGGCTTGTCGGACAAGCTCGACGCCTATCCGGCGCAGCTGTCGGGTGGCCAGCAGCAGCGGGTCGCCATCGCCCGCGCGCTCGCGATGGAGCCGAAGCTGATGCTGTTCGACGAGCCGACCAGCGCGCTTGACCCCGAGCTCGTCGGAGAGGTACTCGACGTGATGCGTGGTCTGGCCGCCGACGGCATGACGATGGTCGTGGTGACCCATGAGATGGGCTTCGCGCGCGAGGTCGCTGACACCGTGGTCTTCATGGATGCCGGCGTCGTCGTGGAGTCCGGCTCCCCGCAGCAGGTCATCGACGCGCCCCAGCACGAGCGCACCCGGTCCTTTCTCGGAAAGGTCCTATAGGTGCAGGTCGACGAGCTCAAGGTTCCTGGCAGCTGGACCTTCACCCCGAAGCAGTGGCCTGACCCGCGCGGGGTCTTCCTCGAGTGGTTCAAGGCTCCGGTGCTGCGCCAGGTGCTGGGTTTCGACCTGCAGGTCCGCCAGGCCAACCACTCCGTCAGCAGCAAGGGGTCCTTGCGCGGCGTCCACTTCGCCGACGTGCCGCCCGGTCAGGCGAAGTACGTCTACTGCAGCCGCGGCGCAGTGCTCGACGTGGTCGTCGACCTGCGGGTGGGGTCACCGACGTTCGGCGTCAGCGACACCGCCCGACTCGATGACGTCGACCGGCGCGGCATCTACTTGTCCGAGGGCCTGGGCCACGCCTTCCTGGCCCTGACCGATGATGCCAGCGTCACCTACCTCTGCAGCGAGCCCTACAGCCCCGGGCACGAGCACGGCGTCCATCCGCTGGACCCGGAGCTGGACCTGCCATGGCCGGACGACGTGGAGCACCTGCTGTCCGACAGGGACGCCGCCGCGCCGACTCTCGCCAAGGCCCAGGCGAGCGGGCTGCTGGCGTCGTACGAGCAGTGCACGGCGCTCTACGAGCGCCTGCGCACCGGCCAGTAGCGCAGCAGGACGCGTGCCTCGACGTCGGCCACGCCGGTCAGCCCCTGGGCGAAGGGGTTGTCGGAGCTGAGCAGCCAGCCACCGTCCTGCGGGGCCACCGCCCGCTTCACCACCAGCAGCTCTGGACGGATGCGGAAGCGCGCGACGACGAGGTCGCCGGGCCGTACAGGGACGCCTCGACGCACCAGCAAGCAGTCACCGGCGTGCAGTGCGGGGACCATCGAGGGCCCGCGAACGAGCACCGTCCCGAAGCGCACCCGTCCACCCTCCAGGGCTAGGGTCGGAGCAGCCCCCCGACAAGGAAGGACACATGATGCTGTTCTTGAAGCCGAAGACGATCGTCTCCGCCCACTGCGACCTGCCCTGCGGCGTCTACGACCCCGCTCAGGCCCGCATCGAGGCCGAGTCGGTCAAAGCCATCCAGGAGAAGTACCAGGGCAACGAGGACCCGGTTTTCCGGGAGCGCGCGGTGCTGATCAAGGAGCAGCGCGCTGAGCTGGTCAAGCACCACCTGGCCGTGCTGTGGCACGACTACTTCAAGGCCCCGCACTTCGAGAAGTACCCGAACCTGCACATGCTGTTCAACGACACCATCAAGCAGGCCAGCGGCACCGGCGCCAAGCAGTCGATGGACCCGGCCGACGGTCAGAAGCTGCTCGACGGTGTCGCGCAGATCGATGCCATCTTCTGGGAGACCAAGAAGGCGTAGCGGGGTCCTTGGGAGCCTAAGGGCGCCGTTCTGGAGCCGTTCTGGAGCCTTTGACGTTCCACGCCGGACCCGTCCCCGCCGGAAGTCCACGTCGCCCTTCCTAAGCCCTAGCAGCTCACCGATGCGCAGGCCAGAACCGGCAAGCATCACGATGGCCGCCCGGTACCGAGGCGAGACGGCCTCGGCCAGGGCCTTCACCTGCTCAGGTGTCGGCAGGACCACCTCGGCTTGGTTGTGCACCGGTAGATGGATGTGCGACGTGGGCGAGCCAGCGATGACCCGGTTATCGACAGCCGCAGACATGCCCGGCCGAGCGCACGCGCCCGACGACACGTCGCGCCGGGTCTGGGCCCCCGCCGCCCGCCCCTTCTGCGACCGGCTGATCAGCGCCGCGACCGCCTCCATGGGAGCGTCGCCCTCGTAGGGTGTGCGACCCCGGAAGGTCGGGCAGAAGGCCGACGTGACAACCTTGCTGATCATCGTCGTCGCGCTCGTCGTGCTTGCCGTCGTCCTGGTGCTCGCCGTCCAGTCGGGGCGTAAGCGCAAGGTCCAGCAGCGGCGCACTCAGGCAGTGGAGCACCGCACGGAGGCCCAGTCGGTCGGGCTTGAGGCGGAGCGGCAGGCGGCCGAGGCCGAGGAGCGGGCGGCCGGTGCGCGTCGGGAAGCCGCCGTCGCAGCGCAGCAGCGCCTGGAAGCAGAGCAGCAGGGGGCGTGGGCGGCCGAGCTTCACGGCCGGGCCGATGAGCTCGACCCCGACGTCGACGTCGAGGGCCGCCAAGCCTGACCGGCGACAACGCAGATAGTTGGGCCTCTGCTTCACGATCAGAGGCGTGCAGCTCCTTCACCCGCTGAGCCTGCGCAGCCGGCACCACCACGCCGCCATCTACGTGACTCTGCCGCCCGCTGCGTATGCATGCGCGGAGGGCACCAAGGTGGAGGAGCGTCAGGTCGACACGTCCCGCTCGGCCTGGTCCTCGGAAGCGAGTGACACGAACGACTCGTCAGAGCTGCGGCTGCATCCGGCATCAGCGGCGGCACCCTCAGCCAAGGTCAGCGGGCTGTTGCGGTGACCAGGTGAATCCGCATCGTCAAGAAGTGTCTTTTCCATGCGCGGGGGCGGGGCGATGGTCACCGCGAGCAGGCGGCGCAACCTGCTGTGTGGGGACCGGCACTGCACGAAACGCCTTGCACCGGTGAGCCCGCGTCACCACGTTGGACCGATGGCGTCGGTCAAGCATTCCAAGTCACCTTCGACTGCGCAGTTCCTGAGGGCGTTGCTCGTTTCCGGCGTCGGGGGCCGCAGTGATGTCGGCGGAACCGGGTGTCACTGCCTTAAACTCGGCGTCGACTAGAGCTGCGCCGGGGTAGCCGCCGGTGGAGCTCTGGCGCCGGACAACTTTTGGGCGGAGGGGACCACCGGGTCTGCTGCTCGCCACAGACTGAGAGACTGTGGCACTAGTTCGCAGGGTGACTACTCCTTGGCATGACCCGGTCCCCGCGAGCGCGTAGAAGTGCTGGCGACTTAGTCCGATGCTGCTGCAGGGCCAGCGTCAGTACACGCGTCCGACCGAGTAGTTCGTGCTGTACAACGTCTGACGCTTGACGTAGGCGCCGGTATGGGGCGCCACCCACCAGGTGTTGCTGCCGGCGTAGATGCCGACGTGGTAGATCGCCCCGGACGAGTCCCGCATGAAGATCAGGTCACCGGGGGCCTTGCTGGAGGCAGAGATGTGGTGCATATAGGCCCAGCTGTACTGCGAGGAGGTGGTGCGGGGTAGGTGCCTGCCGAAGCGGCCGAAGACGTACTGCGTGAAGCCCGAGCAGTCGAAACGGGTCGGACCGGCCGCGCCGTAGACGTAGGGCTGACCGACGTGGTGGCTCGCCTCGACCACGACACTCTGTCCAAGCGTGGCGGCCTGGGCAGGAGCGGCGCTGACCAGGCCGGCGCCGAGAACGGCTCCGGCGGACAGGAAGGCTGCGAGCAGTCGCCGGCGCTGGGATGGCGCGTGGGTTGCGGGCGTGACCAGCATTGAGAACAAGCCTCTCCGCACGCCTACGGGGTGAGCTGTCGGGTTCGGACGCGGTTCTCGCCCGGCCTGCACTGAGCAGGCTTCACCCCGAAGAGCCTTGTCAAGGGCCCGGTTGTCGTGGGTCCCCCGCCTCTGCCCGATTGCGGTGCTCGGCTGGGGACTCCCAGTCGTGTGACGTCACCGCGCGGGCAGAACTCGGCGAACCGCGGCAACATCACCTGCGATGGTTCGCAGGTGAGGGCAACCTAGGGGGACGACGGCGCTACTGGCAAGGGCCCACTTGGCCCTCATGTCGGTAGTCGGGCTCCACCGGCGTTGCGTGACGGTGGCCGCACCATGACGGTTACCGTTTCAGCCATGCCGCCTCCGTCGACCCGCCTCGCCTTCCGCCAACGGACGCCCGATCGGCCCGGAGCCCTCAGCCGAGCGCTCCGGGTGGGAGCGGCACTGAGCTGCACGGTCGTGCTCGCGGCCGGTTGCGCGGGGACGTCCCCGGCAGCCAGCCGCCCGAAGGCAGCAGCGCCGGCAGCGCCGGCAGCGCCGTCACCGGGCGGCGCAGGCCCGGGAGCGCACGCTCTCGGTGGAGCAGGGGCGAGCTCCGCGCCGCCGTCTGCTTTACCGACTCCCCGACCCCTGGCCCAGCTGCCGCTCGGCGGCCGCTCGATCTTCCCCAGGTTCCGCGTGGTGGCCTACTACGGCTCGACGGGCGGATCCGCCCTGGGTGTCCTGGGCCGCGGCACGCCCGAACAGGCCGCCGCCGCTCTCACCCGCGCAGCGGCACCGTACGCGGCGTACGGCCGACCGGTCCAAACGGCGATGGAGCTGATTGCCACGGTCGCCCAATCCCGCCCCGGCGTCGACGGCAGCTACTCCTACCGGCTGCCGGACGCCACCATCGCCAGCTACCTCGCTGCGGCCCGTCGCCACAAGATGCTGCTGCTGCTCGACGTCCAGCCCGGCCGCGCTGACTTCCTCACCCAGGTGCGGGGGCTCGAGCAGTACCTGATCCAACCGGACGTCGGGATCGCGCTGGACCCCGAGTGGAAGCTCACGGCAGGCCAGCGGCCCCTGCAGCAGATCGGCTCCAGCAGGGCCGCTCCGATCAACGAGGTGTCGGCCTATGTCGCCGGGCTGGTACGCCGCTACCGGCTGCCGCAGAAGCTGTTCGTGCTGCACCAGTTCCAGGTGCGGATGCTGCCCGACCGCAACTCGATCCTCGCGCGCCCAGGCCTGGCCATGGCAGACCACATCGACGGGCAGGGGCCGGTCAAGGACAAGCTCAGCACTTACGGCGTGTTGCGGGCCGCTTCGCAGTTCCACATGGGCTTCAAGCTGTTCTACGTCAAGGACCCGGTGCTCATGACACCGAAGCAGGTCATGGCGTTGACCCCGCGGCCGGAGCTCGTCACCTACCAGTAGCCGGGCAGGAGCCGTGCTCCGGGCACCGGTTTCCTCGGGCATGATCGTCGCCGCGTAGAGGTTGAGGTTCTGCCGTGACGGCTCGCGAGCTGCTCCAGGCCCACTTCGCCGGGATCAGGCGGTCAACCCGATGGTCAACGCGATCATCACCCGTAACGACGACCAGGCCCAGAGCGAGCTGGCGACCCGATCGAACAGCTCCTGCGTGTTCAGGAGCCCAGGCGCGAGGAACTGCCAGGGTCGACGCGGACGACGCCGCGAAAGCCTTGACCGTAGAACGGCCCGATGTGCACCACGTCGCCGGTGTGCGGGGCGGACACGAACGTGCCGTTACCGAGGTAGATCGCCACGTGGTCGACGTCGTCGGGGGCATTCGGATCGCTGGCCCAGAACAGCAGGTCACCGGACTGGGCCTGCTGCAGCGGAACGCGCTGCCCCACGAGCCACTGCTGCTCGGAGGTCCGCGGGAGCGCGACGCCGGCGGTGGCGAAGGCGTACTGCACCAGGCTGGAGCAGTCGAAAGCGTTCGGACCGGTGGCCCCATAGACGTACGGATCGCCGAGCTTGCTCAGCGCGGCCTGAACAACGGTGGCGATCTGCGTCCGGCCCACCGTCGCGCCCGTTCCACGGACTGCGGAGGTGTCGTGCAGCAGCAGGATCTGAGCTCCGGGACCGAGCACCGAACGCAGGTGGGCCCGTAGTGCGAACAGGTCGGTGGCCGGCGCCGACAGCAGCATCGCAGCGTTCGGGGTGAAGCCGAGCCGCGTGCCGACCGGTGCGGACACGGTGAGGTAGACCCCTGGAAGGTTCATGCTCGCCAGGGCGCCGAGGCGGGGCGAGAACGCCGGCGTGCCCGGAGCACCCTGCAGCGGGACATACCCGCCCAGCGGCAGCCGGAGGTTCTTGCCCAAGTCGAACGACGCCGTGAACTCGCCCGCTGCCATGCTGCGCCACAGCCCGTCACTCCTGGCGGTGAGTCGTGGCGTCCAGCTCCTAAAGGTGCCCGGGTCGACGGCGATGCCGCGGACGCTGGTGCGGTGCAGCCGCACCTGACCGGTGGCCAGTGTGAGCGTGGTTCGCACGCCGGAACTGGCCCGGACCTGATCCAGGACCGGGCCGGGGATCTGGCTGGTGGCCAGAATCATCAGGTCGGGGCGGATCAGCCGGCCCAGCGGGGCCACGGGTGGAACGGGAGGAACGGGGAGCGCCGCAGCCCGGTGCACTGCGGAGCCCGGCAGGGGCAGCTGGCCAAGCCGATCAGGGATGGCGGCCGGCGGGACAGCATTCTCGGCAGCTGCTGCGGACAGCGCTGCCGCCGGGGTGGGTCCGGGCGGGGTCCGCCGCGCGGCCGTGGGCGCCGATGGGGGTGCTGACGGTCGTACCGACGGTCGCGCTGACGGTCGTACCGACGGCCCTCCTAGCTGGCCATGGAAGGCGTCGGAGACGAACGCACCGGCCTGCTCTGGTCCGGCGAGCGCGGTCGCAGACGCGAGACTGAGCAATCCCAGGGCGGCGGAGGCGATGAGCAGCGGACCGCGCAGCTGAGCTGGCACACGGCGGCGCAACACGGTCACCCCACACACCTTCCGGCGGGACCGAGCCGGTTCCTGCCACCGGTCGGTCGTTGCGCTCAGGTTACAGCCAGCGGAGCCGGCCGTGGGCGGGTTGCGTGAACAGCTGCCGCCGGGTGCTCGGTCCTACCGGCTACGCGGAGATAGTTCGAGGGCGGGCCTGGCCACCCGTACGACGAGCAGCCCGCCGCTCCGCTGGGGAGTACGGGCTGCTTGCATGTCCCACCATGGGGACGATCTGGCTGGTCCGGCACGGTGAGACCGAGTGGTCCCGAAGCGGCCAGCACACCGGTCGGACCGACATCGCGCTGACCGCGTACGGCGAGCAGCAGGCCCGCGCGCTTGCCCCGCGACTGGACCGGGGCTTCGCGCTGGTGCTCGTCAGCCCCCTGCTGCGGGCTACCCGCACGGCCGAGCTGGCCGGATTGCACGCCGATGCTGACCCGGACCTGGCCGAGTGGGACTACGGGCCGGCCGAGGGGCTGACCACCGCTGAGCTCAGTGCCGACTCGCCGTGGAGTGTCTGGGATGACGTGGCACTGGGTGAGACCGTCGACGAGGTGGCGGCGCGGGCGCAACGGGTGCTCGACCGGCTGCCACAGGAGGGCAGCAGCTGCCTGGTCTCGCACGGCCACCTGCTGCGCATCCTGACGGCGGTCTATCTGGGGCTGAATCCGCGTGCTGGCAAGCACTTCGTGCTACGACCAGCTGCCCTTGCCGTGCTCGGCCGCGAGCACGACACCCCGGCTGTGTTGGAGTGGGGCACGTGATCCGCCCGGCCCTGCCCTCCGACGTGCCGGTCCTGCTCGCCCTGGTCCGTGAGCTGGCCACCTACGAGAAGGAGCCGGACGCGGTCGAGGTGACCGAGCAGCAGCTGCTGGTCGGCCTGTTCGACCCGGACCCGGTCGCCAGCTGCCATGTCGCCCTCGTCGACGACGAGGTCGTCGGCTTCGCGCTCTGGTACCGCACGTTCAGCACCTGGACCGGCCGCCCCGGCCTGTGGCTGGAGGACCTCTACGTCCGGCCCGGGCACCGGGGGACCGGGCTGGGCAGGGCCGTGCTGGTGGAGCTCGCCGGGATCGCCGTCGAGCGCGGCTGGACCCGCTTCGAGTGGTGGGTGCTGGACTGGAATGAGCCGGCCCGCGGCTTCTACAGCTCTCTGGGCGCTCTGCCACAGCAGGAGTGGACGACCTGGCGCGTTGACGGCCAGGCCCTTCGGTCACTCGGCGGCGGCGACCTCTCGAGTACGGCCCGGCCGGACTGAGCCTGCTGACGGCACGCGGTGGCAGGCTGACCGACCTCAGCGGTCGAGGCCGGCCAGCTCGCGGTCCAGCAGCTGAGCCTGCAGGCGGGCCGTCAGCCTCGCCGGATCGACCGCCGCATGCACGGACAGCCCGTCGACGAAGGCCTGCAGGTTCTGCGCCTCCGCCTTGACGTTCACAGCGGCCGCCAACACCCCGTCAGCGACGGCCTCGTGCAGGTAGCGCTCGATGGCACCTCGGAAGGTGCCCGACTCACGGACCTGCACCCGCGTCAGCGCCGGATCGGCCAGCGACCGCGCCCAGAACTGGATCTCCAACCGGGCCTCGCTGAGCCGCTGGGGGTCGACCGGCAGGTTGTCGAGCAGCATGGCGCGCAGCGCGTCGAGCCCGCGACGACCTCGCAGCTGCACGCGCAGCCGCTCGTGGATCCCGCGATGGCTGGCTTGCAGGGCTTGCAGCAGGATGTCGTCCTTGCCATGGAAGTAGTGGTCCAGCACCCCGCTGGAGTAACCCGCCTCAGCGGCGATGGCCCGCACCGTGGTCGCCTCCAGTCCGACGCGGGCCACTACCTGGGCGGCAGCGGCCACGATCTCGGCGCGACGCGTGTCGTGGTTGACGATCTTCGGCATTCCCTGTCCCTTCTCCGAAGCCGTCGGGGCCAACCCTGGGGTCCTTGTGGTATGTCGGACATCCGTCTACCGTCATTCAGCATCGCATCCCGCGAGGGAACCGCCGAGGGGGCAAGCCGATGTCGAACATCGCCGTGGAAGCACCAGGCTCCGAGGAGCTCGTGGTCAACGAGTTTGGCTACCGGCAGGAGCTGCGCCGCACGTTGCGGGCTTTCTCCGTCTTCTCGGTGGCCTTCTCCATCATCTCCATCACAACCGGCATCTTTCTGAACTTCTCGTTCGGGATCAGCGAGCTCGGACCGGTCAGCATCTGGACCTGGCCGATCGCCGCCGTAGGGCAGACCCTGGTCTCGCTGGTGCTGGCCGAGCTCGCCACCCGCATCCCCCTCGCCGGGGCGAACTATCAGTGGGGGGCCCGGCTGATCGGCCCGACGTACGGCTGGTTCGTCGGAGCCCTCGGGGTCCTGAACCTGTCCGTCGGCCTGCCCGGCATCATGCTGCTGGCAGCGGCGCCGTTGTCGGAGTACGTCCTCGGCAAGGACGCAGCCAGCAAGCGGCTGACGCTGTTCATCGCGCTGCTCATCCTGACCTTCGCCTACCTGGTGAACGTCATCAGCGTGCAGGTCGCCACCAAGGTCAACAACGTCGCCGTCTTCACCGAGATCCTCGGCACGGTCTTTCTGGCCGTGGCGCTGTTCTTTCTCTGGGTCGGCGGCTACAAGAAGACCGACCACGGCATCGGGTACCTCGGTCACGCCATGCATCCGCCAGGCCAGTCCTACTGGTATGCCATCGTGCTGGCTTCCCTGATCGGGATCTACACGATCGTCGGGTTCGAGACCGCCGCCGACATGGCAGAGGAGGCCGTCGACGCGAAGCGCTCGGTCCCGCGGGCGATGATCGGAGCGGTCGTCATCTCTTCGGTGCTCGGCATGATCGTGCTCATCGGCTTCACGATCGCCATCCCCAACGACCAGGTCTTCGCAGAAGGCGGGCTGCCAGGGGTCTTCCAGTACTGGATCGGGGCCGCCCTGTCGCGAACCTTCGTCGCCATCGTGGTCTTCTCGATGTTCGCCCTCACAGTGGTCGGCGGCGCCGCCGGCGCCCGGCTGCTGTTCGCCCTGGGACGCGACAACATGCTGCCGGGCTCCAAGGCACTGGCGAAGGTCAACGCGACGACCAAGACCCCGTTGCCGGCGCTGCTGACCTCGTACCTGCTGTGCGTCATGGTCATGCTCTACGGCTACAACAGCGGCAACGCCTTCGGGACCCTGGTCGGCGCCACGGCCCTGGCGCCCTACCTGGTCTACCTGCTCACGGTGATCGCCTACGGCTCGAAGCGCCATCAGCTGGAGACGCTGCCAGGTGCGTTCAACCTGGGCCGCTACGCCGTCCCCGTCTTCGGCGCCTCGCTGGTGTGGCTGATCGCTGCGGTGCTCGCGCTGTCGTTGCCGTCGGAGTTCCACAAGGCGGTGCTGTACGTCGTGGGCGGTCTGGTCCTCGCCACCCTGTGGTGGCTGTTCGGCCTGCGCCCACGGATCGCCAAGGGCACTGCCGGCCCCGCGGTGATCCGCGACGTGACCACGGCCTCGCTCGCCCAGTCTTCGCCGAGGACGAGGGGCGCATGACGGGCACGAAGACCCCGTGGACGAACTGGGCGGGCAACCAGCAGTCGCAACCGGTTGCCGTCGTGCACCCGCGCGACGTTGACGCTGTCGCTCTGGCGGTGAAGGAAGCACTGTCAGCGGGTCGCCGCCTCAAGGTCGCGGGCTCCGGGCACTCCTTTACGGCAGCTGCAGTCACCGACGGCACGCTGCTGGTCCTGGACCAGCTCGTTCGGGTGCTGGCCGTCGACTCCGCGTCGGGCCTGGTGACAGTGCAGGCCGGTATGACCCTGCACCAGCTGAACCGCGTGCTCGCGGGAGTCGGGCTGGCGCTGTCGAACCTCGGGGACATCGACCGTCAGACCGTGGCCGGGGCGATCGCGACCGGAACACACGGCACCGGCCTGCGGCTCGGCGGCCTGGCCACCCAGGTCCGCGGGATGCAGCTCGTCACCGGCAGCGGTGATGTCGTTGAGTGCTCCGGCACCGAGAGGGCCTCGCTGTTCGACGCAGCCCGGGTGGGGCTGGGTGCGCTGGGTGTCGTGACCACCGTGACCCTGCAGTGCGAGCCGGCGTTCGTCCTGCGGGCGCAGGAGGAGGCGATGGACATCGACCGCGTCCTCGCCGACCTCGACGAGCTGGCGCAGGACAACGACCACTTCGAGTTCTTCTGGTTCCCGCACACCGATGCGGCCATGGTCAAGCGGAACAACCGGCTGCCGGTAGGCGCGGAGCAGGAGCCGCTCCACCCCGTGCGTTCGTGGGTCGAGGAGGAACTGCTGGCCAACGTCGCCTTCGGTGCGGTCTGCCAGGCCGGTCTGCGGCGGCCGTCGCTGATCCCTGCCCTGAACAGGCGGAGCGTGCGGCTGATGGGTTCGCGCACCTACACCGGCGCGTCGCACGAGGTGTTCTCGTCGCCCAGACGGGTGCGCTTCGTGGAGATGGAGTACGCCGTCCCCCGCGAGGCCGTCCGCCCTGCCTTCGACGCGGTCCGCGGGGTGATCGAGCGGGAGGGGCTGCGGGTGTCGTTCCCCGTCGAGGTGCGCGTGACCAAGGCCGACGACATCCCCCTTTCCACCGCCAGCGACCGTGACTCGGCGTACCTGGCGATCCACATGTACCGCGGGGAGGTGGACTACGAGCGGTTCTTCCGGGCGGTCGAGAAGGAGCTCCAAGGGATGGCCGGTCGGCCGCACTGGGGCAAGCTGCACTACCGCTGCGCCGAGGACCTGCGACCGGTATACCCGCGGTTCGACGACTTCCTCGCTGCCCGCGACGACACCGATCCCGGCCGGGTGTTCACCAACGACTACCTCGAACGAGTGCTCGGCCCGTGACCTGCCGGCCACCGTGGAGCGGCGCGTAGATGAACCTGTCCGAGCTCACCACCCCCGCGCTGCTGGTCGAGGAGGGCGCACTGGAGCGGAACCTGTCGCTCATGAGCCGGCACCGGCCCGGTGAACGGCTGCGGCCACACGTGAAGGCGCACAAGACCACCGAGCTGGCCCGGCGGCAGTACGCGCAGGGTCATCGTGGCTTCACCTTGGCCACCATCCGCGAGGTGGTGGGGATGGCCGCGGCGGGTCTGGGCGACGACCTGCTGCTGGCCAACGAGGTCCTTGACATGCGCAGGCTCGGCGCCGTCGCTGCGACGGGGGCGCGGGTCACGGTGGCCGTCGACTCGGAGGCGGTCGCACGGGCCGCGGTGGCCGGTGGCGTCCACGAGGTGCTGGTCGACGTCAACGTCGGACTGCCGCGGTGCGGCTGCGCCCCGGACGAGGCCGGGCGACTGGCCGAGCTGTGCCGCTCGCTCGGCTTGGAGGTGCGGGGGGTGATGGGCTACGAGGGCCATCTCATGCTCACACCCGACGTCGAGGAGCGGGCACGCAAGACCGAGGAGTGCATGAGCCTGCTGCTGGCGGCGCACGCCGACGTCGGCGGTGAGGTGGTGTCCGGCGGCGGCACCGGCACCTGGAACACCAACACCTGGGTCACCGAGCTGCAGGCAGGGTCCTACGCCCTGATGGACACCGCCTACAGCGCGCTGCCCGACGTGCCGTTCGAGCAGGCCCTGCACGTCCTGGCGACGGTCTTGTCGGTGTCAGCAGGGTGGGCCGTGGCCGACGCCGGGCTAAAGGCGTTCGGCATGGACCACGGCAACCCGGCCATCGCGGGAGCCAACATCTGGTACTGCTCGGACGAGCACACGGTGTTCTCCATGCAGGAGGGGCAACCGCTCCCCCCCATCGGCGATCGAGTGCTGATGACGCCGGCTCACGTCGACCCCACGTGCGCGCTGCACGAGCGCATGCACCTCGTCGACGCAGCCGGTCAGGTGCGCGAGAGCTGGCCGATCGACCTGCGCGGCTGGTAGGTCGGCCTCGCGTCAGGCGCCGGTGCTCCGACGGCGGGCCAGGGCGGCCGCCGCGAGCGAGGCGGCTCCCACGGCCACGGCCCCGGCCGGGAGGCCGGTCGCCGGCAGGCTGCCGGCGCGCGCTGCTGCCGAGCCCGCTGCTCCCCCCGCCGAACGGGTCGGCATCCCGACCGGCGGCGCAGCAGCGGGCGGTGCGTCGGGGGCAAGGGCGGCGCGGCGACGCAGGGGCGAGGCGACCAGCAGCTCCACGTTGCGGTCCTCGACCTTGCCCCGGCGGGTGCTGCTGCGCTCCTGCGGGTCGTTGGCGGCCAGCTCACGGGCCAGGGCCGCGAGCCCTTCCGTCGAGCCCAGGTGACCGGCGTACGAGTCCGGGGCGGCGGCGTCGATGACAGTGCCGAACACCGACAGGGTGCCGTCACCGTTGTCGAGCAGCTCCAGCAGCCGGGCCTGCGCCGGCCAGTCGACGTGCGCGGCGGTCTCGATCTCCCAGAAACCGCCACCGCCGTCCCGCTTCTGCGGCGTCACCCGATTGACGTGGGTGTGGCCGTTGACCCAGGCCACGACATTCGGAGTCGCAACAAGCAGCGCGCGCACGGTGCTGCCGAGCACGCGTGGTGAGGGATCGTCGACCGAGACCAACGCGTTGGTCATCGTGGCGATCGTGTGGTGGCTGAAGATCAGCACGACCTTGTGCCGCGAGGCGCCGAGCAGCGCGGTCAGCCAGGCCAGCTGCGTCGAGTCGATCGAGCCGTCGGACTCGCCGTTGGGGTTGACGGTGTCCAGGACGATGGCGCGCACCTGCGGTGCGGGATCGAAGTGGTAGTACGCCGTGCCGTTAGCGACGTTCCTGGCGGTGTAGCCGTGGCCCAACGGCCGACCGCCGGTCGTGAAGTGCTCCGTGACCGTCTCGGTCCGGCTCAGGATGCGGCGCCCGACATCGGCCGTGACCCTCCGCACCGGAGCCGCGGCCAGCGCCGGCAGCACCGACGGGTCACCGGCCGCGACGTCCGCCGGCGAGACCCCGGCAGGCAGAGTGACCACCTTGACCGCTCCGGTCGCCACAGCGGTCAGGTGCAGGCTCTTCGGGAAGTTGCCCTGCACGAGGCCGTCGTGGTTGCCATAGCAGGTGTACCAGGGCCGCTGCAGCCCATGGGCCGTGAACGGACGCCGGGCAGCGTCCAGCAACCCCTTGACCGTCGGGAAGCCGTACCGGCTCCGCGCCTCGTCATCGGCCTTCCCGGCCGGCGTCCCGTCCGGGTGCCAGTAGTGCACGTCGTACGACGTCGGGTCCTGGTCGTGCACGCCCTCCCAGCGGGTCAGGTCACCGCTGTCGGGACGCACGACAGCGCCGTCCAGCAGGCCGATCTGCCAGCGCAGCTCGTTGCGCTGGCAGTTGTCGGCGTTGTCGCCGGTGCAGATGACAAAGGCGAGCGGTGCGCCCGCCACCGGGCCGCGCCCGACCTGTTCCACGGCCGCCACCAACCGGTCCGCCACCTGCGTGGTGAGCATCTCGTGCGGGCGGTAAGCGCTCCCGAAGATCAGGGGCGCTCCTGGCCCGTCGTTGTAGCGGTCCAGGAACTCGACGCGGGCCGGGGACTGCGCATCGATCAGGTGGATGTCGGTGAGCTGAGCGAAGGCCAGCAAGGAGGTCCGGCGGCCGGCCCTGCCGGCGTGGGCGCGGACGCCGAGATCCTGCCTGACGACGTGCGGCTCACCGGGACCGCTGACCAGATGTCGATAGCCCTGGCTCTTGACGGTCGGCTCCTTCACGACCGTGCGTGCCAGGGTGGTGCCAGCGGCGGCGCGCGGCGCTGCGGCGGCCAGAGCCCGGGACGGGAATGCCGCCAGCGCGGTCAAGCCGGCGGTAGCCTGCAGGAACGCACGACGGGTCGGCTGCACCCGAGCAGGGTCGCACGTCAGGGACAGCGACGGCAGTGTTTCGCAGCCGAAACCGGATGTGGGCAGACTGTGGCGGCGGCAGGTGGGACCGGTCAGCGGTATGGGACGGTGCGGCCCGGTCCGCGCCGTCGAGCGGACGAGACGAGGAGAGCACGTGGCGAAGTCGGACGTCAGCAGGCTCGGAACGCTCCCCACCAAGGGGCAGGATGTGGTGGTGCTGCGCCTGCCCGCACAGGGTGCCTACCTGTCTGTGCTGCGAACCGCGACTGCGAGTCTGGCCTCTCGCCTGGACTTCACGATCGACGACATCGAGGACCTGCGCATCGCTGTCGACGAGGCGTGCGCGATGCTGCTCAGCCAGGCGGTCGCCGGCGCTGACCTGTCGTGCCGCTTCGAGCTGGGTAACCGGGAGATCACCGTGGCCGTGTCGGTGCCGACGCTCGACGGCTCGGAGCCCTCACGCGACACCTTCGCCTGGACCGTTCTGACCGCCCTGGCGGGCGAGGTCGACAGCGCGGTGGACGCCGACCTTGTCGTCACCATCACGCTGCACAAGCGGCGCGAGCAGGAGCCGGCCACGGTGCCGGCCCAGGGCGGCCCCGCCGTCGGCGCCCGATGACCACGCCCCCCGCTGTCGGCCCCGACATCGTCGTGCCGCGCGACGTCGATCCCGAGACCGTCGAGCCGCCCGAGGTCGACCCGGACGTGGTCGCCGCCACCCAGGAGGTCGCGTCCGGCTCGGTGCGCAGCGAGCGCATCGCCGCCGATCGCGCCCGGGCCCGGCTGATGTTCGGCCAGCTCGTCGCCCTGGCGCCCGATGATCCCGGCCGGGCTCGCCTGCGTGACGAGTTGGTCGAGATCCACCTGCCGCTCGTCGAGTACCTCGCGCGCCGCTTCCGCAACCGCGGTGAGCCGCTGGACGACCTGGTCCAGGTCGCCACCATCGGTCTCATCAAGTCCGTCGACCGCTTCGACCTCGAGCGCGGCGTGGAGTTCTCCACCTACGCCACGCCGACGATCGTGGGTGAGATCAAGCGGCACTTCCGTGACAAGGGCTGGGCGATCCGCGTCCCACGCCGCCTGCAGGAGCTCAAGCTCAGCCTCACCAAGGCCACCTCGGACCTGTCCCAGAAGAACGGCCGTTCCCCCACGGTCGCCGAGCTCGCCCAGCACCTCGGCCTGTCCGAGGAGGAGATACTCGAAGGCCTCGAGTCCGCCAACGCCTACTCAGCGGTCTCCCTCGACGCCCCGGACGGCGGGGACGACGACAGCCCAGCGGTCGCCGACTCGCTCGGCGTGGTCGACGCCGCGCTGGAGGGCGTGGAGTACCGCGAGTCGCTCAAGCCGCTGCTCGAGAAGCTGCCAGGGCGCGAGAAGCGGATCCTCATGTTGCGCTTTTTCGGTGGCATGACCCAGTCGCAGATCGCCGGCGAGCTCGGCATCAGCCAGATGCACGTCTCCCGGCTGCTCGCCCGCACGCTGGCGCAGCTGCGCGAGAGCCTGCTCGCCGAGGACTAAGCCGACCGGCCGGGGGACCAGGCTGCTCCCCCGGGGCGAGGTCAGTCGCTCTCGCGCAGGGCGGCCCGGACCGGGGCGGCCGCGAACAGCGCGAGGGCTATCAGCACGACCAGCAGGAGCGGGACGCCGACGGCCCAGATCCCGCCTTGCAGCAAGCCGACGGCGACCGGCAGGGCGAGCAGGTTGATCAGCACCGCTGGGGTGCGCGCCCATGACCGCCCGGCGGACACCGCGCGCGCCAGCAGGCCGGTCACGCCACCGGCGACCACAGCGAAGGCGGCCGCGAGTTCCGCGCCGAGCAGGTTCTCCGGTGACCCGGTCGCGCTGAGCACCGCGTAGCCGACACCCAGGACGACCAGGGCGGTGGCCTCGACGAGCAGCACCGCCACGAGCACGCGCAGGGGGGCGACGGGCATGCGGGAAGGCTATCGGCCTACGCTCAGGAGGTGCGCGCCCTGCTGATCGTCAATCCGACGGCGACGACGGTCAGCGCCCAGGTGCGGGACGTGCTCACGCATGCGTTGGCCAGCGAGGTCAAGCTCGACGTCGTGGAGACCGCCCACCGCGGTCACGCCAACGAGCTGGCCGTCCAGGCCGCTGTCGACGGCCTCGACGTGGTGGTCGCCCTGGGTGGCGACGGAACCGTCAACGAGGTGGCGAACGGTCTCCTGCACGCCGGCCCGCATGCCAGCCTGCCGGCGCTGGCCGTGGTCCCGGCGGGCAGCACCAACGTCTTCGCCCGCGCTCTGGGCATGCCGGGGTCGCCGATCGAGGCGACCAGCCAACTGCTGGACGGCCTGCTGCGCGAGCGTCGCCGCACGATTGGGATGGGCCAGGCCGACGGCCGCTGGTTCACCATCAACGCCGGCCTCGGACTGGACGCCGGAGCCGTACGGCGGGTCGAGGCGGTGCGGGCCAAGGGCCGGCGGGCCACCCAGCCGCTGTACGTCCGCAGCGCCCTGAAGGAGTACTTCCTCGGCGACGCGAAGCACCAGCCGGTTCTGACCCTCGAGCGGCCGGGCCAGCCGGCCGTGCAGCTGGCCTTGGCGCTGGTCTGCAACACCGACCCCTGGACCTACCTGGGCAGCCGGGCGGTCCGGCCCTGCCCCCACGCGTCCTTCGAGACCGGTCTGGACGTGTTCGGCATGACCAGCACGCCCCTGGGCGCCACGCTGCGGCACCTGCGCCAGATCCTGTCGCCGCGGCCGCGCCTGCGGGGACGGCGGCTGCACCTGCTGCACGACGCGGCACAGCTCGTGCTGCGCTCCACCCTGCCGTTGCCCTTCCAGGTCGACGGTGACGACCTGGGCAGCCGCACAGTGGTCGGGCTGCGCGCTGTACCGGCGGCGCTGACCGTCGTCGTCTGAGCGGATTCGGCCCAGGGGGTCCGGGGCAGCCGTGACCTGGGACACACTTGGCCGGGGCAGGCATCGGCCCGTACAGCCACCAGACGTGACGAAGGCGACACAGCTCGGCACCAGCCGCCCCGTCGGCCTCCTTGCCACCCCGACGAGCCGGTGACAACCTAGAACGGCGTTCGGTCGGACCCCGACCGACCGAGCGGCCCGGCCCGTCACCGACGGGAGCACGCACGACCACTTGCACGATCGCCCGCACGACCTCCGTACGACGCCCGCACCATTACCGGCACGATCACCCGCACGATTACCCGCACGACGACCCGCACGACGACCCGCAACCTGGTGCACCGCAGCATCGGGAAGGCGCGGGTGCACACCGGCCCCGCGAACCAAGGAGTGGACGAGATGGACTGGCGCCACCGCGCGCTCTGCCGCGAGCAGGACCCCGAGCTGTTCTTCCCGATCGGGACGACCGGTCCGGCCGCCTCCCAGGTCGATGAGGCCAAGGCCGTCTGCGGACGCTGCCCGGTCGTCGAACCGTGCCTGGCATGGGCGCTGGAGACCGGTCAGGACGCCGGTGTCTGGGGCGGTACGAGCGAGGACGAGCGGCGCGCCCTCAAGCGTCGGGGAGCCCGCACCCGGGCCCGCACCGCCTGACGCGATGGCTGAGTCGTACGTCCGGCCACCGATCGTGGCCGCTGAGGCGCGGTCGGCTACCGGCGCCCGCTGGCGGTTTCGGGTGATCGCCGCAGTCCTGCTGGTGCTGGTGGCCGGCCTGGTGGTCGTGGCCTTCCTCCGCTTCTCCGGCGTGGCCAGTGAGGACCCTGGCTTCACCGGCGGGCTCACCGCGCCCAGCCGGTCCTCGACCGGGGCTGCGCTCAGCGGCTGAGCGGCAGGCGCAGCAGCGCCCACGTTCCGCCACCTGGTCGCGGGCCGATCGACACCGAGCCACGCAGCTCGCCCTCGACCAAGGTGCGGACGATCTGCAGCCCGAGCCGGGTCGAGCCTGGCAGGGAGAAGCCCGCGGGCAGCCCGCGGCCGGTGTCGAGCACCTCGACCACCAGCCCGGTGGGCGAGCGCTGGACGACCACCTCGATGACCCCGGCGGCCGATGACGGGTAGGCGTGCTCGACCGCGTTCTGGACCAGCTCGTTGAGCACCATGGCGAGCGGAGTCGCGAGCTCGGCGACCAGGACGCCGAACGTGCCTCGTCGTACGACGCTGACGGCCGCCCCGGTCGCCGCCACCTCGGCGCACATGGCCAGCACCCCGTCGGCGATCGAGTCGAACGCAACCGACTCGTCGAGGGTGAGCGACAGGGTCTCGTGGACCATGGCGATCGAGGTCACCCGCCGCACCGACTCCTGGAGCGCGGCCTGAGCGGCGGGGTCGATCATGCGGCGGGCCTGCATCCGCAGCAGGGCGGCGACAGTCTGCAGGTTGTTCTTCACGCGATGGTGGATCTCGCGGATGGTCGCGTCCTTGCCCAGGATCTGGCGGTCCCGCCGCCGCACCTCGGTGACGTCGCGGACCAGGACCAGCGCGCCGCGCGGCTCGCCGGCCGGGACCATCGGCAGGGCCCGCAGCAGCACCACGGCACCCTGCGCCTCGACCTCGCTGTCGCGCTGCTCACGGAAGCGCAGCGCGGCGGCGAGGGCCGCTGACCCGCGCGGCTCGTCGAGCTGGTCCGGCGCGCGGGTCAGCCGGGCGATGGTGCGCCCGAGGTGGGCACCGACGAGATCACCTGTCACCCCCAGCCGGCGGTAGGCCGACAGGGCGTTCGGCGAGGCGTAGACGACGTGGCCGGTGCGGTCGAGCCGCAGCAGGCCGTCACCGACGCGGGGGCTGTGCTCCGGGTCAGGGTCCTGCCCGGGGAAGGGGAACGTCCCCTCCGACACCATCTGCAGCAGCTCGCCGGCCGAGGTCAGGTAGGCCAGCTCCAGCTGGCTCGGCACCCGCTTGGAGGCGGTGCTGCTGTCCCGCGAGAGCACCGCCACCACCCGGTCGCCGCGCCGGACCGGCACCAGCTCCTGCCGCACGTCCCCGTGCCGCACGTCACCGACGATGCGGCCGGACCGCCACGCCAGCTCGAGTGGGCCCTCCAGCGACCGCAGCTCCCCGACGACCTCATCCGGATAGGCGGTCTGCCCGGTGGTAGGCCGCTTGTGGGCGACGGCCAGCCAACCCCGCTCGGTCCTCACCCGCAGCACCAGGTCAGAGAAGGCCAGGTCGGCGAGCAGCTGCCAATCAGCAACCAGCTGCTCGACGTGCTCGGCGTCCGCGACCGTCAGCCCGGCGAGGGCGCGCACCTGGTCGGCGAGAGTCGGCACCCGCCGAGCCTAGAGTCGGCCGCGTGGACGGTCCGTGGCAGCAGCTCGCCGCCGACCGGGACACCCGGCGGCGTCAGGGGCTCGTGCGGAGGCTGCAGCCGTTGCCGGCCGGTGTCCTGGACCTGGCGGGCAACGACTACCTCGGCCTGTCCCGCCACTCCACCGTCGTGGCCGCCGCGACCCGGGCGCTGGCTGAGCACGGCGCGTCCGCGACCGGCTCCCGGTTGGTCACCGGGACCACGGTGCTGCACGACCAGCTTGAGCACGCGCTGGCTGCCCGCACCGGTGCCGAGTCCGCGCTGGTCTTCTCCTCGGGCTACCTGGCCAACCTGGCTGTCGTCTCGGCGCTCGCCGGCCCAGGTTCGCTGGTCGTCTCCGACGCCGACAACCACGCCTCGCTGGTGGACGCCTGCCGGCTCTCCCGCGCCGCGGTGCGCGTCGTCCCGCATGGTGATGTGGCCGCGGTCGACCGGGGGCTGCGCGGCCACGACGGCCCTGCCCTGGTGGTCACGGACGCCGTCTTCAGCGTCGACGGCGCGCTCGCCCCGATCGAGGACCTCCTGCACGTCGTACGACGCACGGGTGCGCTGCTCCTGGTCGACGAGGCGCATGGCCTCGGCGTGCTGGGTGCTCGCGGGGCGGGGGCGGCTGCGTACCTGGCCGGGGCGCCGGAGCTGGTGCGGACCGCCACCCTGTCCAAGGCGCTGGGTAGCCAGGGCGGTGTGGTGCTCGGACCGGTGGTGCTGCGCGATGCACTGGTGGACACCGCCCGGCCGTTCGTGTTCGACACCGGACTGGCGCCGGCGTCGTGCGCCGCCGCGCTGGCCGCGCTCGAGCTGGTGGACGACGAACGGGTTCGGCGCCTGGCCTGCGTCGGGCGTCGGCTCGCTGAGGCTCTGGGGGTCGAACGGACTCCGGGGGCGGTCGTCAGGGTGCCGGTCGGGGACCCGCACGAGGCGCTTGCCGCCCAAGCCCGGGCGCTTGCTCAGGGGGTAGCAGTCGGGTGCTTCCGTCCGCCGTCGGTGCGGGCCGGCAAGGCCTGTCTGCGACTGACCGCGCGGGCTGACCTGTCCGACGCCGACGTGGCCCGAGCGGCTCAGGTAGTTCGGGCGGCCGTCACGCAGCCCGCCGTGCAGCACATGTAGAGCTCGCCGGGGTCCCGCAGCCCCCGGTTGCCAGGTGGGACGCTCGGGATGAGCCAGGCGGCTGCGGCCCTGGCGAACACCGGATGAACGCTGGAGGAGGTCGCGGGTGGCGGTGCTGTTCGTCACCGGCACGGGCACTGGCGTGGGCAAGACCGTGGTCACCGCCGCCCTCGCGGCACTGGCGCTGGACCGCGGGCAGCGGTGCGCCGTCATCAAGCCGGCGCAGACGGGGGTCGGTGACGACGAGCCCGGTGATCTGGCGCAGGTGCAGCGGCTGGCAGGGGACGTCGCGGTGCATGAGCTTGTTCGCTACCCGGACCCGCTGTCCCCGGCGGCTGCGGCCCGCAGATCCGGTCGACCGCCGCTGGACCCGGCCACCTGCTACGACCTCGTCCTGCGCCTGCGACACGACCTGGTGCTCGTCGAGGGCGCCGGTGGGCTGCTCGTCCGCTTCGACGAGGACGGCCTCACCCTGGCCGAGCTGGCGCGCGGCCTGCGCGCGCCGGTGCTGCTGGTTGCCAACCCAGCGCTGGGGACCTTGAACAGCACCGCACTGACCCTCGAGGCGATGGCCCACCGCGGGCTGCAGCTGGCTGGAGTCGTGCTCGGCAGCTGGCCGGTCGAGCCCGGACTGGCCGAGCGCTCCAACGTGCGCGACCTCGAGACCCTTGCCGCGCGGCCGCTGCTGGGGGTCCTGCCGGCTGGTGCGGGCGCGCTGCAGCCGGACAGCTTCCTCGCAGTCGCCCGGGCCGGGCTGGGGCCGCAGCTCGGTGGGACCTTCGACGCACGGGCCTTCGGGAGCCGCTGGGCACCGGGTCCCGGCTGACCCGCCCCGGCTGGTGGCCGGTCCGGCGGTCCGGGCCACCGATGGTCCGGGACGTCCCCGAGTGGCAGACCAGGCGCCTGGCAGACTGCCCGCCGTGACCGAGCTGCTCGTGGACCTGCTGGAGACCGTACGCGAGCAGGTCGTCGACCGGGGCGTCGGGCTCAGCCAGGAGCAGGCGCTGGCCTGCCTCCAGCTGCCGGCGGATCGCTTGCCCGAGCTGCTGCAGCTCGCCCACGACGTGCGGATGGCGCACTGCGGCCCGGAAGTTGAGGTCGAAGGCATCGTCAGCCTCAAGACCGGCGGCTGCCCCGAGGACTGCCACTTCTGCAGCCAGTCCGGGCTGTTCGCCAGCCCCGTACGCGGTGCCTGGCTCGACATCCCCTCGCTGGTCAAGGCGGCCGTCGAGACCGCTGCCACCGGTGCCACCGAGTTCTGCATCGTGGCCGCCGTCCGCGGGCCGGACGCCAAGCTGATGGCCCAGCTCCGCCAGGGCATCGCGGCCATCAGGGCGGCCGTCGACATCCAGATCGCCTGCAGCCTCGGCATGCTGACCCAGGAGCAGGTCGACGAGCTGAGCGCCATGGGCGTGCACCGCTACAACCACAACCTGGAGACGGCCCGGTCGCACTTCCCGAACGTCGTGACCACGCACTCCTGGGAGGAGCGCTGGTCGACCCTCGAGATGGTCCGCGAGGCCGGCATGGAGGTCTGCTGCGGCGGCATCCTCGGTATGGGTGAGACCCTCGAGCAGCGCGCTGAGTTCGCGGCGCAGCTGGCGGCTCTGGACCCCGACGAGGTGCCGCTGAACTTCCTCAACCCGCGGCCGGGCACGCCGTTCGGTGACCTCCCCGTCATGCCGGCCGAGCAGGCGCTGCAGGCGATCGCGGTCTTCCGGCTGGCCCTGCCCCGCACCATCTTGCGGTTCGCCGGCGGCCGCGAGATCACGCTGGGCGACCTCGCCCGTGACGGGATGCTCGGCGGCATCAACGCCGTCATCGTCGGCAACTACCTGACCACCCTGGGCCGACCGGCGGATCAGGACCTCGACATGCTGCGCGACCTGCAGATGCCGCTGAAGGCGCTCTCCCAGACCCTGTGACCGTCGCGAGCCTGGTCCAGCGCGACCGCGCGCACCTCTGGCACCCGTACGCCCCGGCCACCCGCCGCACGCCGCTGTTCGGCGTGGTCGACGCTGAGGGCACCCGGCTGACCCTGGAGGACGGCCGCACCGTCGTCGACGGCATGTCGTCCTGGTGGGCCGCGGTGCACGGCTACCGCCACCCAGCCCTCGACGCCGCGCTGCACGCGCAGGTGGACCGCTTCTCCCACGTGATGTTCGGCGGTCTGACCCACGCGCCGGCCGTCGAGCTCGGTGAGCTGCTCGTGTCGGTCACGCCCGCAGACCTGACCAGGGTGTTCTTCGCCGACTCCGGATCGGTCGCGGTCGAGGTCGCCCTCAAGATGGCGCTGCAGGCGCAGCACGGCACCGGCCGCACCCGCCTCCTCACCGTGCGCGGCGGCTACCACGGCGACACCGCCGGCGCGATGGGCATCACCGATCCCGATGGCATGCACGGGTTGTTCGCGCACGTCGCCGAGCAGGTCTTCCTCCCCCGCCCCCGGCCGCTGTACGACGAACCTGTCACCGACGTCGACCTCGCAGGCCTGGACCGGCTGCTCGCCGAGCAGGGCCCGGCGTTGGCCGCAGTGGTCGTCGAGCCGGTCGTGCAGGGCGCCGGCGGCATGCGGTGGTACTCCCCCGGCTACCTGCGGGCGCTGGTCGAGCGCTGCCGGGCAGCAGGTCTGCTGGTGGTCTTCGACGAGATCGCGACCGGGTTCGGGCGGACCGGCAGGTGGTGGGGCATGGACCACGCCCAGGTGGTACCTGACATCCTGTGCCTGGGCAAGGCGCTGACCGGCGGCACCATGACCATGGGCGCGGTGCTGGCCACCCACGCGGTCGCCACCGCCGTCGACAGCTCGCCAGCGGGTGCCCTCATGCACGGGCCGACATTCATGGCCAACCCGCTCGCCTGCGCGGTCTCCCTGGCCAGCGTGCGGCAGCTGCTGGAGTGCTGGGAGGCCGACGTGACGCGGATCTCGCGCGGCCTGGCCACCGGGCTCGCGCCAGCACGGGACCTGCCCGGCGTCGCCGACGTGCGGGTGCTCGGGGCCATCGGCGTGGTCGAGCTCGAGACCCCGTGTGACATGGCGGTCCTGCAGCCGCGGTTGGTCGACGAAGGGGCCTGGGTGCGGCCCTTCGGCCGGCTCGTCTACACGATGCCGCCATACGTCTCGAGCGACGACGACGTGGCCACGGTCACCGGGGCGATCGTGCGGAGCCTGTCGTGAGCCGGTGCTTCGGTGAGGGCGACCCGGTCTACGAGGCCTACCACGACACCGAGTGGGGCCGGCCGCAGACGACCGAGCAGCAGCTGTACGAGAAGGTCTGCCTCGAGGGCTTCCAGGCCGGGCTGTCATGGATCACCGTGCTGCGCAGGCGGTCGGTGCTGCGCGAGGTGTTCGCCGGTTTCCGACCGGAGGTCGTCGCGGGGATGGACGTCGAACCGCTGCTGGCCGACAGCCGGCTGATCCGCTCAGGACCGAAGCTGCGGGCCTGCGTCCGTAACGCGGAGGCGACCCTGGCCCTGCGGGACGACGGCGGCCTGGTCGAGCTGGTCTGGTCCTACCGGCAGGACGGGCCGGCACCGACCGCGTCATCTGCGGTCCCGGCCTCCACGCCAGCCTCGGCCGAGCTGGCGAGGCGGCTCAAGCAGGTGGGTTTCGTATTCGTCGGCCCGACCACGATCTACTCGCTGCTGCAGGCCTGCGGTGTGGTCGACGACCACCTCGCGGACTGTCCGATCCGGGTCGAGGTGGAGGTCGAGCGCGCCGCCGTGCGTTGACGCTCCTGGTCGGGCTCGCGGTGCTCGCCGGGGCGCTGGCCCAGTCGGTGAGCGGGATCGGCTTTGGCCTGGTGAGCGGGCCCTTCCTGGTCGCCGCACTCGGCGGCCACGAAGGCGTGCGGTTCGGCGTCGCGCTGTCGTTGCTGGTCAACGTCGTGCTGCTGGCGCGGTTCCGGCGGGACGTCGACCGGCGCGGCCTGCTGCTGTTGCTGGTGCCGGCCGCCGTCGTGACGGTGCCGGCAGCACAGCTGGCCCGGCAGCTTCCGGACCGTCCCGCGCAGGCCGCCGCCGGGGCGGTCATCGTGCTGGGTGCCGGGCTGCTGGCGCTCGGGGTGCGGTCGAGGGCGGCCCGGGGGCCGGCCGGTGCGGTGGTCGTCGGCAGCATCTCCGCAGTCGCCAACGTCGTCGCCGGGGTGGGTGGTCCGCCGGTCGCGCTCTGGGCTGACAACGCCGACTGGTCGGCGGCCAGAACCCGGGCCACGCTGCAGGCCTACTTCCTCGGGCTGAACGCGGTCGCGCTGGCCTCGCTCGGTACACCGCACGGTGGCGGGCCGCTGCTGATCTCGGTCGTCGGGCTCGGCGCCGGCCTGCTGGTCGGCGTCCCGCTGGCGCACCGCGTCCCCGAGGCTGGGGCACGACGCGCCACCCTGGGGCTGGCGCTGACCGGCGGCCTCGCCGTCCTGGCCCGCGCGCTGAGCTGATCGGTGACTGCCGGCCGTGCGGTAGACACCCCAGCGTGTCCACCCTGCTGACCGAGGTCCGCACCGCCCGCCCCGAGGAGTACGACGCCATCGGTGAGCTGACCGCCGCGGTCTACGTCGCCGAGGGCTACGCCGACAAGGGCGGCTACGCGACGGTGCTGCGGGACGTGGCCGGCCGGGCCGCGCAGGCCACCGTGCTGGTGGCCCTGCAGGGCGGCCGGGTCGTCGGGGCCGTGGCGGTGGCGACGGCCGGTGGCGCGTTCGCCGAGCAGGCGGGGTCGGATGAGGCCGTGGTGCGCATGCTCGCGACCGATCCCGCGGCCCGCGGTACCGGCGTGGGTACCGCGTTGATGCAGCGGTGTCTGGAGGAGGCCCGGCGTGCCGGCTGCCGCGTCGTACGGCTGTCGACTCAGGCATCGATGACGGCGGCGCACCGCATCTACGAGCGGCTGGGCTTCACGCGGACACCGGACCGGGACTGGTCGCCGATGCCCGGTCTGACCCTGCTGACCTACGAGCTGCCGGTCCGGTGGTGCGGGCTGTGCGGTGCAGCCGGGCGCCATGAGACGTGTGACCGGGCGCTGGAGCTGGAGCCACCGAGGTACTGCACGAGCTGTCGGCGTCGGATGGTCGTGCAGGTCACGCCGAGCCGTTGGTCGGCCCGCTGCAGCGAGCACGGGCAGCAGACGGGTTAGGCGACCAGTCCAGGCGGCACAGCTTTTGCCCGAGCCGGTGGGGCCGGTGACGAGCACCAGGCCGCGCGGCTCCATCGCCAGCGACGCCAGGACCGGCGGGAACTGCTCGACGAGGTCGGCGCGCAGGACCTCACCGATCATCTGCTCGGTGTCAGCCGCGGTGAGGTCGCGCATCTGCAGCCTGCGCAGCTTGCCGTCGATGCGCACTCGCGGCGGGCTGCCCACCTTGCAGTGCAGGTCGGAGCCCTCGGAGTCGACCAGAGCGCGCAGGAAGGGCTCGATCGAACTGGTCGTGGTGGTCACCAGCAGTACTTCGACCGGCATGAGATCGGCCTCGACAGGGCCAGCCGGGCTGGCACCGGCTCAGCGGTCGGCTGGCACCGGCTCAGCGGTCGGCTGGCACCGGCTCAGCGGTCGGCTCACCTGGTCGGCCCAGTGCAGCCATCCACGCCTCGACGCCGTCCGGGTCACGGGGCAGCGCCGCAGAGAGGTTCACGAAGCCGTCCTCGGTGATCAAGACGTCGTCCTCGATCCGCACCCCGATGCCGCGCAGGTCCGCCGGCACCAGTAGGTCATCGGGCTGGAAGTACAGCCCGGGCTCGACCGTGATGACGTAGCCGGCCTGCAGGGTCCCCTCGGTGTACTGCTCCTTGCGGGCCTGCGCGCAGTCGTGCACGTCGAGGCCGAGCATGTGGCTGACGCTGTGCAGCGTCCACCGGCTGTACCGCTTGTCGTCCTCGGCCAGCACCTGCTCGGCGGACTCCACGATGCCCATCGCCTCGAGGCCTTCCGCGAGGACGCGCATGCAGGCCTTGTGCGGCGCGGTGAACGCCGCGCCGGCCCGGCACTCGGCCAGGCCGGCTTCTTGCGCGCGGTAGACCAGGTCGTAGACCTCGCGCTGGCGCGGCGTCCAGGTGCCGCCGATCGGCAGCGTGCGGGTGATGTCGGCGGTGTAGAGCTCATGGCCCTCGACGCCCATGTCGAGCAGGATCAGCTCACCCTCGCGGACCGGCCCGTCGTTGTCGGTCCAGTGGAGCGTGCAGGCATGGGAGCCGGCCGCGCAGATCGAGCCGTAGCCGACGTCGTTGCCCTCGACCCGCGCCCGCAGGCTGAACACACCCTCGGCCCAGCGCTCACTGGTCGAGACCGCCTGAGGCAGCGCGCGCGCCACATCCTCGAAACCCAGGACCGTCGCGTCGACAGCCGCCTGCAGCTGCGCGACCTCCCAGTCATCCTTGACGAGCCGGGCCTCCGACAGCCAGGTGATCAGCTCCTTGTCGGCCTCCTCCACGGTGTCGAACAGCGCCTCGACGCGGTCGTCGTACCCCCGGACCACCCGCGCCCGGGTTCCCTGCAGCTTCTCGAGCTCCTCCAGCGGTCGGGTGTCGACGCCGAGCAGGGCGCTGGTGGCAGCCAGCGTCGGGCGCGGCCCGACCCACAGCTCACCCATCCGGTGGGTGAAAAAGGCGTGGCCTGCGGTGCGGTCCCACGACGGCGCCTGGTAGAGCACCGCCTTGCCCTGCGGGTCGACGACAAGCACCGCGTGCGGCTCGTGGGACCCGACCAGCCAGGAGGACTCGCTGCTGGGGCGGAAGCGGAAGTCGGTGTCGTTGGCGCGCACCTTGAAGCCACCGCTCGGCACGACCAGCCACTCGCCTGGGAACTGCGCCGCCAGCCGCACGCGGCGGGCGGCGCGGTACGGCGCTGCGGCACCCTGGTCGGGCAGGACCTCGGTGCGCTGCGCCCAGCCGGTGGCCATGAAGTCGAGCAGGACCTGAGGGCGCTTCGGGTCGTGGCCCGCCGTGCCCTCGCCATTCCCCGGGGTGGCGGGGGTGGTGTCGGCGTCGGTCTCCGGAGTCACCGGTGTGGTGTCGTCAGCCATGCCGCCGAGAGTACGACGGGTGGGCGCGTCAGGAGCGGGCGTGTCGGGCGCGCAAGCCAGCCTGCGTGGTGAGGGGCAGCGAGCAGCACCTACCGGCCGCTCCAGACGGCAGGCCGCTTCTGCAGGAAGGCGGCCACGCCTTCCGCGGCGTCCGCTGTGGTGTTGAGCAGGGACAGTTGGGCCTGCATGGCGGCCAGTCCGGCCGGCAGCGAGCTCTCCATGGCCGCCGCGAAGGCGGCCTTGCCCAGCCGGACGGCGACCGGCGGCTTGGCCGCCAGTGCCTGCACCAGGGCGGTCGTCTCTGCGGCCACATCCTCGACGACCCGTGAGATCAAGCCCATGTCGAGCGCTTCGGTCGCCGGGACCCGGCGCCCGGACAGCATCAGCTCCATCGCCCGCTTCGGGCTGACGTGCCGGCCGAGCAGGGCGCTCACCATGAAGGGCCACAGCCCGAGGTCGACCTCCGGAAGCCCAAAGGCCGCGGTGCCGGCGGCCAGCACCACGTCGCAGCCCAGGACCAAGCCGACGCCGCCGGCCAGGCACAACCCCTGCACACCCGCGACGACCGGCACGGGGCAGGCACCCATCGCGAGCACCACCTCGCGCAGCAGCCCGCGGCCTTCGTGCACCTCGAGCCCGGTCGCGTCGGGCGCCATCTGCACCAGGTCGGCGCCAGCGCAGAACACCTTGTCCCCGGCGCTGGTCACCTGCACCACGCGGGCGTCGCCGACGTCCCGCAGCGCGGTCAGCATGCCCGACAGCACCTCGCTGTTGAGAGCGTTGCGCTTGGGTTCCCGGTCGATGTGCAGGACCAGGACGGCGGCCTCGCGGCGCACGGACAGGTCGGGCACAGCGCCTCCAGGCGGTCGGCCGCGACACTATCGGTGTGCTGCTCGCCGTCGTCGTCCTGCTGGCCGCGCTCGTCGTCGGCTGGGTACGCGGTGGCAGCCTGGAACGGCTCGGCCAGCTGCCGCTCAGGCGTCGCAGCCTGGTGGTGGCGGCGGTCATGGCCCAGGTGCTCGGTGCGATCGTCGGCGGACCGGCGTACCCGGTGGGGCTGGCCGTCTCGGCGGTGTTCGTCATAGGTTTCCTGGCCCTGAACCACGGAGTACGCGGCACCGGCCTGGTGGCGGCAGGTCTGCTCGGAAACGCGCTGGTCGTCGGGCTGAACGGTGCGATGCCGGTGTCGGTCGCAGCCAGCGACCGGGCGCGCCTGTCGACGCAGGCGATCCTGGCCGGCGAGGACATGCGGCACGAACTGGCCGACCGGCGGACCCGGCTTCGTCCGCTGGGTGACGTCGTGCCGGTCCTGCTGCCGGTGCGGCCCGAGGTGGTCAGCCCGGGCGACGTGCTGGTCGTGGCCGGACTGGCCGAGCTGCTGGTGGTCGGCATGGGGCGTCGTCGAGCCGGCCGCCGCCCCTGAGCCGAGCGGGCTCAAGGGCGGATCTGTGCAACCCTGGTGGCAGCCGTCACCAGGAGGAACCATGGCCAAGCGAGGACGCAAGCGGCGCGGTCGCAAGAAGAACGCAGCAAACCACGGCAAGCGCCCCAACGCCTGACGGGTCGCCGCCCGCGCACCCTGATCGAGGTCTCGCCTGCCGGCGGGCTCGACTCATGCCCGTGGGGGCTCGACTCATGCCGGCGGGGCTCGACTCATGCCGGACAGCTCGACTCACGCCGGGAGGCTCGACTCATGCCGCCGGCTGACCGGCCGGTCAGCCGGCAACGACATCCACCACGCCCAGGAACGGACCGCTTCAGCTGCGCGACCGGACCCAGGAGACCGTCTCAGCCAGCCCGTCCGACAGGCCGACCGCCGGCTCCCAGCCCAGCGTCCGCCGCGCCGCGCTGCCGTCGAGCGCGATCGCCTGCAGCTCACCCGGCCGGGCCGGTGCGAACGTCGGTGCGTCCGGTGCCCCCGCCGACGCGGCGACCAGGCGGTGCAGCTCGCGGACTGTCGTGGCCGTCCCGGACCCGATGTTGAGGCGACGGCCGTCGCCCTTGCCACCCAGGCAGCGCAGCACGGCGTCGACTACGTCGTCGACGTGCACGTAGTCGCGGCTGGACGTCCCGTCACCGAAGATCCGGGTCGGCGCGCCGGCCAGCAGCGCGCGGGCGAAGATCGCCACCACCCCCGCCTCGCCGTGCGGGTCCTGCCTCGGGCCGTAGACGTTGCCCAGCCGCAGCGCCACCCCGGCCAGTCCGTGCAGCCGGCCGTAGGCCGCCAGGTAGCCCTCGCCCGCCGCCTTCGCCGCGCCGTACGGCGAGGCCGGCGCCAGGGCGGCCCGCTCGCTGACCGGCAGGGACACCGGCTCGCCGTACACCGTGCCACCGCTGCTGGTAAACACCACCCGGGGGACCTCTGCCCGGACGCACGCCTCGAGGACGTTGACGGTGCCCAGCACGTTGGTGCGGGTGTCGTGCAGCGGGTCCGCGACCGACCTTCGGACGTCTAGCTGGGCGGCCAGGTGGCAGACGACATCCGGCCGGTCCCGGGCGACCAGAAAGGCCAGTCCGTCGCTGGTGATGTCGAAGCGGGAGAAGCTAAGGCCCTTGGTCGCGCGGGCGTCCGCGAGGTTGTCGAGCCGGCCAGTCGAGAGGTCGTCCAGGCCGGTGACGCTGTGCCCGTCGGCGAGCAACCGGTCGACCAGGTGGCTGCCGATGAAGCCGGCCGCTCCGGTCACCAGGACCTTCACGCGGGGTGCCGGATCTGCCAGGTCTGCACCAGGACCTTCACGCCAGCTGCCGGAGCTGCCAGGTTGGCACCAGGACCTTCACGCCGGCTGCCGGAGCTGCCAGCCCTCCCATGCGCTGCGCACCATGGCGTCGAGGTCGTGCTGAGCCGTGAACTGCAGCCCCTCGCGGATCCGGTCGACACCTGCCACCACCCGCGCCGGGTCACCGGCCCGCCGTTCCACGATGTCGGGGGTGGTGTCCTGGCCGGTCACCCGGCTGATGACGTCGAGGACCTCCAGCACGCTGCTGCCCTCCCCCCTCCCGATGTTGTACGTCGCAGCGGCCGCGCCGTCGTCGAGCGCCCGGGCGGCCGCGAGATGGGCGTCGGCGATGTCGGCGACATGTACGTAGTCCCGCACGCAGGTGCCGTCGGCCGTCGGATAGTCCGCGCCGAACACCCGCGGCCGCTCCCCCTTCGCGAGGGCCTGGAAGACCAGCGGCACCAGGTTGAACACGCCCGGGTCACCGAGCTCGGGGCTGGCCGCGCCGGCGACGTTGAAGTAGCGCATCGACATGACCCGCAGCCCGTAGGCGGCGGCGCAGTCGCGCAGCAGCCACTCCCCGATCAGCTTGCTCTCGCCGTACGGCGACAGCGGGACGCCGGGGGTGTCCTCGTCGACGAGGGCGACATCGGGTAGACCGTAGGTCGCCGCACTGCTCGAGAAGACGAACCGCTCGACGCCTTCGGCCCGGCAACCGTCCAGCAGGGCGATGAGGCCCGCGACGTTCTCCCGGTAGTAGAGCAAGGGGTCGGCGACGGACTCCCCCACCTGCTTTTTGGCCGCGATGTGCACGACGCCCGTGACTGCGTGCTCACGCAGGACCCGGCCGACCAGTGGCCGGTCCAGGACGCTGCCCTGCTCGAAGGCCGCACCCGGATCGACCCGGTCCCGGTCACCCGTCGACAGGTCGTCCAAAGCGACCACCGACTGCCCGTCGGCCACCATCGCCCGCACCACGTGCGCGCCGATGTAGCCTGCTCCACCCGTCACCAACCACGTCATGCCAGGGAGGCTAGTGGTCCGGGCGCCCTCCCACCCGGCCGGCGCAGGGACTCCATACCGTCCAGTGAGCCGGGGATCCCACGGGTGCACAGGCCGTCGACCTGGGCCCAAGCCCCTACTCCGAGGTGTACTCGACCTGCTCGATCTCGATGCGGACCTGTTGCAGCCGGACGAGCACCCGGTCGCGCAGGTCCAGCGGTGCCCGCTCGGCGCAGCATCGGGCCACCAGCGCCTTGACGGCTTGCTCGAGGCCGTACTTGCGCAGGCAGGGAGCGCACTCGTCGAGGTGCAGCCGGACGTTCTCGCGGGAGGTGGCCTCATCCTCGCCGTCGAGGTAGAGGTAGACCTGCTCGAGCACTTCGCTGCACGGTGTGGCGTGCGGGTCCCCGCAGCTCACGACTCGGCCTTGACGAGCCCGCGGTCGGCCGCGTAGTCCGCCAGCAGCACGCGCAGACCGCGACGGCCCCGGTGCAAGCGCGACATCACGGTGCCGATCGGGGTGCCCATGATCTCGGCGATCTCCTTGTAGGAGAAGCCTTCGACGTCGGCGAGGTAGACCGCCATCCGGAAGTCCCCGGGCAGCTTCTGCAGGGCGTCCTTGACGTCGCTGTCCGGAAGGTGGTCCAGCGCCTCCATCTCGGCGCTGCGCAAGCCGGTCGACTGGTGCGCCTCGGCGCGCGCCAGCTGCCAGTCCTCGATCTGGTCGGTGCCGGACTGCTGGGGCTGGCGCTGCTTCTTGCGGTAGGTGTTGATGAACGTGTTCGTCAGGATGCGGTACAGCCAGGCCTTGAGGTTGGTGCCCTCCTCGAACTGGTGGAAGGCCGCGAACGCCTTGGCGAACGCCTCCTGCACCAGGTCCTCGGCGTCGGCGGGGTTGCGCGTCATCCGCAGGCCGGCGGAGTAGAGCTGGTCGAGGAAGGGCAACGCGTCACGCTCGAAGCGCGCCGTCCGCTGCTCACTGGTCTCGACCATTCCCACCTCCTCAGGCAGGTCCGACCCTACCGGCGCGGGCAGTCCCGGCTCGATCGAGGACGCGCCGCCCCCGAACGGCTCGAACTCGACGAGCGACGACAGGTCGACGCGGGAACGTGCCGCAGGACCGCACGCAGCCATCCGTCCTCCTCCTGGTGCGCCACCCGCGAACCGCCGGTGACGACTGGCACAACGCCAGTGCGCGACCGCTCTCTTCCCATCGGAGCCGCCTAGACTTCGGGTCATGTCCGAGAGGCCGCATGCCGCCCACGGCCCGGCGTCCGGCTACCACAACGCGGTCGAGCAGTACCTCGAGACGATCCTCGAGCTCGAGGAGTTCGGCATCGTCCCGCTGCGCGCGAGGCTGGTCGACCGCCTCGGTGTCAGCGCCCCAGCGGTCAGCGAGACGGTCCGGCGCCTCGAGCGGGAGGGTTACCTCACCCTCGACGAGGACCGCGTGCTGCACCTGACCGACAGCGGCCGTGACTACGGCAACGCCGTCCTGCGCCGCCACCGGCTCGCCGAGCTGCTGCTGATGGACGTCCTCGGAGTCCCCTGGTCGCAGGTGCACGAGGAGGCCTGCCGCCTGGAGCACGCGATCAGCGACAACCTCGAGGAGCACCTCGTCAAGCTGCTCGGCGATCCCGGCGTCTGCCCGCACGGCAACCCGATTCCCGGCTCGGCCAACCTGGTCAACGACGGACCGCTGCAGGCGCTCGCGTCCGTCCCGAGCGGCACCAGTTGCGTCGTACGACGCATCGACGAGCACCTGCAGACCCAGCTGGAGCACATGCGGGAGCTGGAGCTGGGGCGGCTGCTGCCCGGCAGGCGGATCGTCGTGGGGCAGCCGGCGCAGGACCGCCTGGTCCTCGACGTGGACGGCGTCGAGGTGCTGCTGGAGCAGGCCGTGGCGCGCGAGGTCTACGTCAGCGTCTGAAGCCAGGCCTGCACCAGTGCCCTGATCCGGGGCGCTGGGTCAGGGTCGGCTCTGCGCACCCGGAAGCCGTGGTCCGCACCCGCCACCAGCACCGCGCCCGCCGGCACCCCAAAGGCGTCCCGGTCACCCTGCACCGCCAGCAGCGGCACAGCGACATGATCCAGCTCGGGCGCCCGGGTGCGGTCCGGCCGGCCGGGCGGGTGCAACGGGAAGGCCAGGCACAGCACCGCGTCGGCGCCCACCTGGGCCGCCGTGCGGCAGGCCACCCGCGCCCCGGCGCTGCGACCGCCGAGGACGAGCGGCTGCGCCGGTCCGAGCTCGGCCAGCACCGCCAACCAGGCGGCGTCCAGCCTCGGCGGCGCCTCCGCGAGACGCCGGCCGGCGACCCGCCACGGCTGCTCGACCATGGCCACCCGCAGCCCCGCAGCCAGGCCCGCCGCGCGGGCCGCCAACAGGTCGACCGCCTCGATGCCACCACCGGCACCGTGCCCGAGGACGAGCAGGCCCGGCCCGGCGCCGAACAGGGAGACACGCGCCGGACCGGACGGCGTCGCTGTGCACCGGATCGCTGTGCACCGGTTCGTTGAGCCAAGGTCCGTGACGCCTACAGGGCGGCGACCGGGCTGCACCGGTCCGAGGGTAGGCAGCGCGCCTGCTCTGCGTCGAGGCGGTCGCCGGGCGGCCAAGGGCTGCCCAAGGCTGCCCAGGGCTGCCCAGGGCTGCCGGAGTCAGCCGACGGCGGCCTCGTGCTTCTCCTGGTCGGCCAGGCACCGGGCCGCCTCCGGCCGGAACTCCAGCCTGGCGTCATCGATCTGCTGCCCGCAGTCCACGCAACGGCCGTACGTCCCGGCGTCGAGCCGGGCGAGCGCCTGGACGGCCTCGGCCCTGCGGGTCTGGGCGGCCTCGATGAGGGCGACCTCACGGTCGTGTTCACTGACCTCGCTGGCCGTGTCCGCCGGGTGCTGGTCGTTGGAGCTGAGCTCGCTGGACTCCTCCGACCCCTCGGCCTCGAGGGCGGCGGCGCTGGCGTCGGCCTCGCGCACGACCTGCTCGAGCTCGCTCCGGACGGTGTCGAGGTCCACAGGGACCGCTCCTTCGCTGTCAGGGGCCGCAGTCGGTCCGCGCCCGGACAAGGCCTACCCCAGAGCCGGAGGTCGCCTAACCTCCGGCCGGGTACGACGCGCCGGGCCGTGCCCGTGCTGGCGCCCGCGCGGGGCGTGTCCGGACCAGGCGCCGGGCCGGTCGGGTCCGCCAACGTGCTGCCGCGGGCTCCTAGACCGGCTGGACCAGCTCGGGCCCGTCGTTGCGCACGTTGCCGACCGCCTTGTCGACCGGCCAGGCAGCGAGCACCCCTGGCACCCCAGCGACCAGCAGGTCTCCTGGAGCCGGCAGCTCCGGATCCAGCCAGGTCGTCCAGGCATCGCGCGGGACCAGCAGCGGCGTCCGGTCGTGGATCTCCCCCAGCTCGTCAGGCGCGGACGTCGTGACGATGGTGCAGCTGACCAGCCACGGCCCGTCCGGAGCCCGCCACAGCTCGTAGAGTCCGGCCATCGCCAGCGGGTCGCCTGCCCCGTCCGACAGGAACCACGGCTGCTTGTCGGTCCCCTCCCGCTGCCACTCGTAGTAGCCGTCGGCCGGCACCAGGCACCGCCGTCTGGCGTACGCCGCCCGGAACGCCGGCTTGTCCGCCAGTGTCTCGGCGCGGGCGTTGATGAAGCGCGCTCCGACCTTCGGGTCCTTGGCCCATGACGGCACCAGCCCCCACCTCGCGACGCGCAGCTGCCGTCGGCCGTCGCGCACCGCCACGATCGAGACCGGGTCGGTCGGGGCGACGTTCCAGGAGGGCGCCAGCACCTCCTCCGGCGGGTCCGCGACCTCGAAGTACGACACCAGGTCCTCGGGGCGCCGACTGGACGCGTAACGGCCGCACATGGCTGCCGGGACTACGCGGGGCCGGCCGGGCAAGGCATGCCCCCAGTGTCGCAGCCGACCCCGACCGGCTCCGCGGGTACGACGGGGTGCACCGCCCAGGACCTGGCGCGCCATTCCGACAGTCGGTCTGACTAGCTGCGGGCCGACCGTTTCCAGGACGGCCCACCCGCGAACCTACGAGCCAGCTGGGGCGGCCGTGGTCAGCCGAACGGCAGCGGGCCGGGGCTTTGGGAGGGCGAGGGAGTCGGCAGCAGCGGACTGTTCGACGTGTCCGCCACCTTGGTGACCGCCACCAGCCAGTCCGTGACGCAGGGCGAGACGGCCCGCATCTTCATGACGCCACGCAGGTCCCCCCGCACGAACGGCGCGTCCGCCTCGCTCGACTCAGTGTCACCGCGGCCGAGGGTGAAGCCCGCCTTCGGCAGCGCCTTGAGCACGAACAGCACGCTGCTGCGCAGATCGGTCGCCGTGGTGAAGCGGGTGACGACCGGCCCGGTCGAGGCGGTCGTGCTGCCACCACCGCACGCACTGGCGGCCAGAAACGCCGCGCCCAGGGGCACCAGGATCTTCACGGGCCCAAACCTACGTTCCGGGCCACCGCTGGACACCTGGGACGATGGACTCATGCAGACCCGGCGGACGCAGGCGCCCTGGGCCGCGCCCCGGGCGTCCCGGCCGCTCGCCGCGAACGTGGCGCTACCTGGCTCGAAGTCGTTGACCAACCGGGCACTGGTGCTCGCCGCCCTCGCCGAAGGCCGCTCGGTCGTTCGCCGTCCACTGCGCAGCCGGGACACCGAGCTCATGGCGCAGGCCCTGCGGGTGCTGGGAATCCACGTCACGGATGCCGGTGACGACTGGGTCGTGGACGGCGTGCCCGGTCCGTTGCAGCCGACGGGGGGAGCCGTGGACGTCGGCAACGCCGGGACCGTCGCGCGCTTCCTGCCCGCTGTCGCGGCGCTGTCGAACGCGGTGGTGCGCTTCGACGGTGATCCCCGAGTACGCGAGCGCCCTCTCGGTCCGTTGCTGACGGCGCTGCGGTCGCTGGGCGCGGACCTGTCCGGCGTGGTGTCGCTGCCCGTCACCGTGACCGGTCACGGATCGGTGCGCGGCGGTCCGGTCGACGTGGATGCCACCCAGAGCTCTCAGCTGGTGAGCGGTCTGCTGCTGGCTGCACCGCGCTTCGACAGAGGCGTCGCCGTCCGGCACGTCGGCGGGCGACTGCCCAGTGCGCCACACCTGGAGCTCACCGTCGACGCGCTGCGGGCCGCCGGGGCGACCGTGGACGACAGCACGCCGGGCACGTGGGTCGTGGCGCCCGGTGCCCTCCGGCCGCGCGACGCCGCAGTGGAGCCGGACCTGTCTACGGCAGCGGCCTACTTGGCGGCTCCGCTGGTCGCCGGTGGCTCGGTCACTGTGACCGGCTGGCCGCGCGACACACGACAGCCGGGCAGCGTCCTGCCGGACCTGCTGGCGGCGATGGGCGGCGTTGTGGCCCGCACCGACGACGCGGTCACCGTGTCACAAGGAGCCCGGCTGCACGGGATCGAGGCCGACCTGGCAGACGCTCCGGAGCTGACGCCCGTGCTGACCGCGCTCGCCGCGCTGGCCGACTCCCCCAGCCGGTTCTGGGGCGTTGCGCACATCCGCCTGCAGGAGACCGATCGCCTTGCGGCGCTGGCACAGGAGCTCAACGGCCTGGGCGCTGATGTGTCGGACACAGTCGACGGACTGGAGGTCCGGCCGAGGACGCTGACAGGTGGGCTGATGTCGACCTACGACGACCACCGCCTGGCGATGGCCTGGGCAGTGCTGGGCCTCGGGGTCGAGGGCGTACGGCTGGATGACGTCGCGACCACGCGCAAGACGGTGCCGGACTTCGTCGGCTCCTGGTCCCGGCTGCTCGAGGGCCCATAGGTGGCGCGCGAGCTCGACGAGGATGACGTACGGGTCCGGCCGCCGCGCAGCACGCGCCCCCGCACCAAGACCCGTCCTGGCCATGAGGACTCCTCTGGCGGCACGGTCGTGACGGTCGACCGCGGGCGGTACCGGGTCCGGACAGACGAGGGGGTGCTGGTGACGGCGGTCCGCGCCCGCGAGCTGGGTCGGCGGGCCGTCGTGACCGGTGACCGGGTCGCCTTGGTCGGCGAGCTCACCGGCGGGCCGGACGCCCTCAACCGGATCGTGCGCGTCGAGCCGCGGAGCAGCCTGCTGCGCCGTACGCCGGATGACAGCGACCCGGTCGAGCGGGCGGTCGTCGCGAACGCGGAGGTGCTGGTCGTCGTGACGGCGCTCGCCGACCCGGTTCCGCGGCCGCGGCTGGTCGACCGGTGCCTGGTGGCGGCGTACGACGGTGGGCTCGTGCCGATGCTGTGCCTCACCAAGAGCGACCTGGCTTCAGCCGACGAGCTGCTCAGCCTGTACGAGCCGCTGGGCGTCGAGGCGCTCGTCACCGGGCGGGGGTCGGGCGTCGAAGGCTTACGACATCGCCTGCAGGGCAGAACATCAGTGCTCTTCGGGCAGTCGGGGGTGGGTAAGTCGACGCTGGTCAACCAACTGGTGCCTGAGGCGTTCCGGGCGGTGGGCGAGGTCAGCGGAGTCGGCAAGGGACGGCACGTGTCCTCCTCCGCGATCGCGTTGCCACTGCCGGGGGGTGGCACGGTCATCGACACGCCAGGGGTGCGGTCGTTCGGGCTCGGAGCGGTGACTGTCGAGCGGGTGCTGGCGGCCTTCCCGGACCTGGCCGAAGGTGCGCTGCACTGCCCACCGATGTGCCCGCACCTCACGCAGGCCTCAGGGTGCGCGCTCGACCAGTGGGTCGTCGACGGGCACGCCTCGGCGGAGCGGCTGTTCTCCTTGCGCCGGCTGCTGCAGGCCAAGGAAGGTGAGGAGACCTGACCCGGTGAGGCGCATCGGAGGCGGTGCACGACCAGTCATCGCCAGGCAGGTGCGGTCACCCCGTGGCTGCTCGTGGCTTCGACGCTGATCCTTGAGGCCCTGGCGCCGTGCCGTCGTCACCGCTCCGCGAGCCACCAGAGCAGCGCCGTGAGGGTGAGCCCGTCGACCACCGCGTGCTCACGCAGCAGCTCCCGCACCCGCTCGACCGGCACCCACTCGATCCGCTCCGACTCGCTCGGGTCGCTTGGCTCGCCGACGTAGGCCGCACCATCTGCGGCGTACAGCTCGAAGCGGCCGTCCGACAGGCCGATCATCGGTCGGTAGCCGTGCAGGTGGCGCAGCGGCCCCGGCTGCCAGCCGGTCTCCTCCAGCACCTCGCGCGCAGCTGCGACAGCGAGGTCCTCGCCCTCCTCGACCCCGCCCGCCGGGACCTCCCAGCCCCACACGCCGGGGATGAAGCGGTGCCGCCACAGCAGCAGCACACCGCGATCCCGGTCGTGCACGACGACGCCGACCGCCGGTCGCCGTCCCCGGATCGCGTGGTGCTCGAACCGCCGACCACCGGGCACCTCGACGTCGACGAGCCGCACCGAGAGCCACTCCGAATCGTAGACGGTCCGCTCGCCGTGCTCGATCCACTGCATCCCGGCACATTATCGGCCTATGTTGCGCACATGACTGATCCGTGGAGCGTTCCCAGCCAGCCTCCGGACCGGAAACCCGACGCCGTGGAAACGGCCTGGCCGCAATTTCCGGCGTACGGCGAGTCCACGGCGGGGCCGCCCGGGCAGGTCCGCCCGACCGGCAAAAGCATCCTGCTGATGGTCGTCACCCTGGGCATCTACGCCTACGTCTACAACTACAGCGTCCACCGGGAGATGAAGGACCACAGCGGCCGTGGGATCGGCGGTGGCATCGCCCTGCTGCTCACGTTCATCGCGAGCATTGCGATGCCTTTCATCACCTCGGCCGAGGTCGGCTCGCAGTACGCCCGTCGCGGTGAGCCCGAGCCGGTGCGCGGCTGGACCGGTCTCTGGGCCGTCCTGCTGCCGATCGCGGGCTACATCCTCGCACTGGTCGGCGCCTTCGCCGGCGCCCCGGCGAGCGAGGGTGGCGGTAACACGCCACTGCTCGTGGTGCTGGTCGCGGTCGGGGTGGCGCTGTTCATCACCGGCCCAGTCATCTGGTTCGTCAAGACCAATGGCGCGCTCAACCGATACTGGCAGTCGCAGGGCTGATCGTCAGTCCGCGACCGCGAGCGCGCCCTCGTCGGTCATCGCGATGACCGACTCGACCTCGCCCTTGCGCTGCGCCAGCTCGCGGTGCTCGGCGTCGACGGCCTCGGCGATGTCCTCGTCCTGCTCCATGAGGGCGTTGAGGTCGACTCCCGCCATGTCGAGCACACCCATGTCTGCGTACGCCTTCTGGACCTTGTCGCCCCACAGGCCGATGTCCTTGACGCACGGGACGATCCGGCTGAACAGCAGCGACTGGAAGGCCTGGAAATAGGGCGCGTTCTGCACGGCCTCCAGGCACGCGTCCACGTCGTAGCCCAGGTTCTCCCATACCTCCTGCTGGCGGAAGCGCTCGCGCATCAGATAGCAGCCCTCGACCACGAACTCCTCGCGCTCCTCGAGCTCCTTGCGGGTCAGCTGCGCGTAGTAGTCCTTGAGCGCCAACCGCCCGAAGGCCACGTGCCGGGCCTCGTCCTGCATGACGTAGGCCAGGATCTGCTTGGGGAGCGGCTTGGTCGTCATGTCCCGCAGCACTCCGAAGGCGGCCAGCGCGAGACCCTCGATGAGCACCTGCATGCCGAGATACGGCATGTCCCAGCGACTGTCGGACAGCGTGTCGTCGAGCAACGCCTTGAGGTGCTCGTTGATCGGGTAGAGCAGTCCGACCTTGTCCTGCAGGAACCGCGCGTAGGTCTCGGCGTGCCGGGCCTCGTCCATCGTCTGCGTCGCTGCGTAGAACTTGGAGTCGAGGTCAGGAACCGACTCCACGATCCTTGCGGAGCAGATCATCGCGCCCTGCTCACCGTGCAGGAACTGGCTGAACTGCCAGCTGGTCAGGTGCAGCGACAGCTCATCGATCGCCTTCTGGTCGCCGGCAATCTTGTCCCACTGCTCGGTGCCGTAGATGCTGATCGTCTCCACCGGCATGCCGAGCACGTCGTGCGGCTCGACCTCGACGTCCCAGTCGATGCGGTGCACCTGGTCCCACTGCTTGTCCTTGCCCTTCTGGTAGAGGGAAAGCAGCCGGTCGCGGCCGTCGTCGTACTCCCAGGTGAAACGGGATGCTCCCTGCATCTCGACGTCCCACGTCGCATGCTCCGCGGGGATCGTGTACAGGTCGTGGGTGCTCATGCTGGGTCCCATCCGGGGAGCAGTCGTTCGACGAGGTGGGCGATGTCACGGGCGACCTGGTCCGGGCGCCCGCCCGGCAGGACGAGTTGGGACAGGGTCAATCGGTTGACGGTCTCGGCCACCAGCCGGACCTCCTCGGCCGGCAGCTCCGGCCAGTGCCCCGACAGGTACGACGAGGTGTGCTCGCGCGCCGCGGCCAGCATCGCCTCGGACCGGGTGGTGATGAACGGCAGCAGCGCGCTGGAGTCATCGGTGAGGACCGCCTTGAGCAGCGGGTTGGCGCCGGCCTCCGCCAGCGTCCACTCCGTGCAGGCGGCGATGGCCTCGGCAGGGCTGCCTTCGTGGCCGACCAGAGCAGCCTCGGCGCCCGCGATGTAGCGGTGCGCCTCCCGCAGGGCCAGCGCCTCGGCCAACCCGTCCTTGCTGCCGAACTCGTAGTAGAGCGTCTGCCGACTGACCCCGGCCGCGGCGGCGACGTCAGCCATGCGGACCCGGCGCCAGCCGCCGGCCAGCACCGCGTCGTACGCCGCGTCCAGCAGGGCGTCCCGGGTGATGAGCACGCCCAGACTGTTGACGTGAACCCTCGCCGTGTCAAGACACCTGGACAACTTCTGTCAGGTCAGCGCGGTCACCATGACTGCTCCGAAGGGGCTCGTCCCAGCCGGGAGGACGGCCTCCATCGATGTACCCAGCTCAGGTATCCGCGTCATCGGGCAGATCCAGGCTGACGGGTTGGTGGACGGCGGCGGCCCGGTGCCAGGGTCCTGGGGCGGGTCGCTGTCGCGGTAGCCGTCCTGGGCGTTCGCGAAGCTCGGGAAGGGGATCACGTGCTTGGCGCCGAGCCCGTAGCAGTTGAAGTTGCGCCCCTCCCGGTACTTCGGCCCGTCACCCGGCCGGTAGCCGCCCTGGTCCTTCACAACCTCCAGGGTGATGTGCAGGCCGGGCTGCAACCCGCCGAACGTCTTCTCGGTCTCCTTGTTGGCCACCACAAGCTGCCGGAGCAGGCACGGGTAGGTGTTGGAGTAGGACGCGTACAGGTTCAGTGACTGAGTGCTGTCTCGGGCCAGGTCGATGAGGCGCTGCCGGTTGCTGTCCAGCAGCGTCTGCGCCGATGCCGAGAACGTCGCGGTGCTCGTCAAAAAGGTGTCCAGGGATGCCTGCTCGACCTGCAGGGAGCGGCTGCTGACACTGATGTTATCCAGCACATACAGGACATCGGGGAGGGCATCGGAGAAGTTGTTGGTCAGATCGGCCAGCCCTTGCATGTCCTGCGCCAGCCGGGGCAGCTCTGGGTTGGTCTGCCGCAGGTACGACGGATTCAGCGCGGCGTTGCGGCCGATCCGGTCCCCGCGGCCCCGCAGCGCGCTCGACAGCGCGTTGAGGGTCATCGTCAGCTGGGCCGGTCGAAGCGACCGCAGCACCGGCAGCAAGTCGTTGAGCGCCGTCTCGGTCTCCAAGGCGGTGGTGGAGCGGTCCTGCGGGATGACGTCCCCGGCGCGCAGGTGGTGCCGCGCGCTGCTGTGCGCAGGCAGCACGAGGCTGACCTCCTTTTCACCGAACAAGGTCTTCGGCAGCAGCTGGGCCTGCACGTCACGCGGCACCAGCCTGACCGACTCCGGCTTGAGTGCCAGCCGCAGCACCGCGCCGTCGCCCGTGGAGGAGATCTTCAGGACTTCGCCGATGACGATGCCCCGCAGCTTGACGTCGGCGTGCACGCTCAGCTGGTTGCCCGCCCGGTCGGTCCGCAGGGCGACGTCGACGACGGGGGTGAAGCGCTTCTGGTAGAGCGCGACGGTGACCTCGACGAGCAGCGCGATGACGACGAGGAAGGCGATGCCGGACAGCCGACGACGGGCAAGCGCCTGCCCTTGACGAGCGGCGGTGCCAGCTGCTCCTCAGCTCAGGGACGAGTCGGGCCAACGTACTGTGGCGTGCGTCACCTGTCAGGGAATCACACCACCGGGGGCGACCCGGCAGACTCCAGCCGTGCGTGCGGATGCCCCCCATGACCTCGACGACCACACCGGTGACCCCGTCGTGGTCGAGAGCTGGCTGGCTGCGCCCGCGCTGTCCTACCGCCGTCGACCGGCGACCGTCGTCGATGCGCTCGACCGCTGCGTCCGGCTCTTCGGTGACCGCCCGGGGGTCATCGACGGTGGGGTCCGACTGTCCTGGAAGGCTTTCGCCGACCGGGTCGAGCAAGGGGCTGCCTCATTGCTCAGCCGGGGGCTCGAGCCGGGTGACGCGGTCGCAGTCGCCTCCGGCAACGGACTCGACCTGGCAGTGCTGCTGCTGGCCTGCGCACGGGCCGGCCTCGTGATGGTCGGGTTGAACACCCGCCTCGCCCCGCTGCAGTGGACCTGGATGGCTGACCACATGGACGTGCGGCTGCGGCTCGCCTCGCCGGCCTTCCTCGACGCCCTGCCGGGGGCCGAGCCGCTCGGGGACGTGCTGGGCGAGGCGTTGGAGCGAACCTGGGCAGCGGGGCCGTCCGGGCTCGACCCGGAATCGACCTACGCCGTGGTGTTCACGTCGGGGACGACGGGACGCCCCAAGGCGTCACAGGTGGTGCACCGCGCGTCGGTGCACTCCGGCATGAGCTACCAGCGGGTGCTGCAGCTCGGCCCGGACGACGTCACGGCTGTGCTGTTCCCCATCTACTACATCTCCGCGATGCACGCCCATCTGCTGCCCGCCATGCTGTCCGGTTCCGCGTGCGTTTTGGTCGACACCCAGTCTCCTCGTGATTACGTCGATCTGCTGCGCTCCGAGGGTGTCAGCTGGGCCTACGCCGTGCCCTCCTGGTGGCAGCTCGCCCTGCGGGCCGGGCTGCAAAACCTGCCGTCCCTCCGCCGCCTGGCGGCCGGCGGCGCGCCGTTCCCGGCCGACCTCGTGGTGCGCCTGCGCGAGGCACTGCCGGGGGTGCGGCTGCACGACGTCTACGGCTTGTCCGAGACGCACTCCCCCGGCTGCATCCTGGTCGACGAGGACTTCAGCACCCACCCTGGCTCGGTCGGTCGCCCCCTGGACTGCATGGAGGCCCAGGTGCGTGACGAGCACGACAACCTTCTGCCGGTAGGCGATCCCGGTGAGTTGTGGCTGCGCGGCTCGCTCGTGACGACCGGATACGCACACGACCCGGCGGCGACGGCGGCTGCCGTGGTCGACGGCTGGTTCGACACCGGCGACGTGGCACGGCTGTGCGAGCACGGCTTCGTGACCATCCTCGACCGGAGCAAGGACATGATCAATCGGGGTGGCACCAAGATCTTCTCGGCGGAGGTGGAGGAGCTGCTGCGCAGGCACCCCGCGATCGAGGACGCCGCCGTGGTCGGGCTGCCCGATCCCCTCGCCGGCGAGGCGGTCGCCGCCTACCTCGTGCTGTGTGCAGCCGTGACGCCGGCCGAGGTCCGGGCCTGGGTCCGGCAGGGGATGGCCGACTACGCAGCACCCAAGCTGGTCGAGGTGCTCGACGCCCTGCCCCGCAACGCGGTGGGTAAGACCGACAAGCAGACCCTGCGACGGTGGGCGCGCGCATGAAACTCACTGCGCTGGCGGGGATCGGCGCGCCGGTCTGCTTCGTCACCGGCTGGGTGGTCGGTGGGGCGCGGGCCATCCACTACTCCCCGCTGCACGACGCCATCAGCCAGCTGGCCCGGATCGGCGCTCCGACCCGGCCGATCATGACGGCCGGCTTCGTCGGGTTCGGACTGTTCGCGCTGCCGTGGGCGCGCGCCCTGGCCCGGTCCCTGGACGACCGGCGGGTGCTGGGTTCGGTCGGCCTCGCCGGCCTCGCCACCCTCGCCGTTGCCGCCCTGCCGCTCGGTGGCCCGCTCGGGGACGGTGCGCATGCTCTCGCGGCCGGCCTCGGCTACCTCGGGATGGCCACCTCCCCGTTGCTGGGCGCGCGATCGATGACCGGCAAGGCGAAGGCGGCGTCGTACGCCGTTGGGGCGGTGAGTGCGGTGTGCCTGGCCGGGTCGCTGGCCGGCGGGTACGACGGGGGCTTGCAACGGCTGGGCCTGGGGGTGGTGGACGCATGGTTCGTGGTGATGGCGATCAGGTCGCTGCGGGCGCCGCATGAGCTCGGAGCAGCCCGCCCCGCTGCAATCGACTGAGCTGAGAGCCCTCAGCAGGGCTTGACCTTGCAGGTCTCCGTCGCGCGGTCGGCCATCTCCCCCAGCCGCGCCACCAACCCGTGCAGGGTCAGTGCCTTGAGCTGGTAGACGGTCACCCGCTCGCAGACCGTCGACTCGATCAGCCCGGCATCCCGCAGGACCTTCAGGTGGTGCGACACCAGCGGCTGGGACATGCCGAGCTCCGCGGACAGCCCGCGCTGGGAGCGGTGTCGGTGCTCCAGCAGCCGCACGATGTCGGCCCGCCTTGGCTCGGCCAGTGCGGCCAGCACGGCGTGCACGTCGAGGGGCACCCGGTCGCTCAGGCTGGCCACGGGCAGGGTCGACGGCACCGCCTGATCGTCGTCGGCCCGTCGGTGCAGGTCAAACCGCCTACCGTGCGCCCGTGGACCGCACCGCCTGGCTGTCAGTGCTAGGCCTCACCGAGGACGAGGTCCCGCAGCTACTGGTCCTGGAGGGCACCTGGTGGCGCGAGCGCGCGGCGACCATGCGACTGCCCTACCTGGAGGACGCCAGGGAAACCGGCATGCCCGACCTCTGGGTCGGCCGGGTGGCCGGTGTCCCGGTCGCCTGGTGCCCGGCCTACGGCGCACCGCGGGCCGTCGAGCCGGTACACGTCCTCGGTCTGTGCGGGACGCCGATCGTCGTCCAGATCGGCTCGTGCGGCGGTCTGCAGCCGCAGGTGCGCACCGGTGACGTCGTCATCAGCAGCCGGGCCACCATCGGGGACGGGACCTCACGCCACTACGGCGGCAGCGATGCGTCGTACCCCGCGCCCGGGCTCGTGCAGCGGGCGGCGGCGGGCTTCGGGGGCGTGCCAGTGCACGTCGGGCCGACGGTGAGCACCGATGCCCTGCTGCGGCAGCCCGACGAGCTGATCGCGAGGTGGGCGGCGCAGGGGCAGCTCGGCGTGGACATGGAGACCAGTGCGGTGTTCAGCGCCGCGACGGCGTTCGGGGTCGAGGCGGTCTCGTTGCTGTTCGTCTGGGACGAGCTCCCAGGCCGGTCCTGGACCGATCCCTTCACCCCGGCGGAGCAGGCCGCTCAGGCCCGCGCCAACGCGGCCACCTTCGAGGTTGCCCTGGGGCTCACCTAGACCGCCCGGTTGTGCAGTGGCTCACCCCTGGTCCAGCGCTCGACGTCCGACACCAGCATGTCCGTGTGGTGCCGGACCACGTCGTCGGCCGCTCCGGCGAGGTGTGGCGTCAGCACCAGCCCCCGGGTGCGCAGCAGCCGGCTGTCGCGCGGCAGCGGTTCGGTCGCGAAGCAGTCCAGCGCGGCCCCGGCGAGCCGGCCGGCGTCCAGCGCGTCGCACAGGGCGCTCTCGTCGACGATCCCGCCGCCGGCGGTGTTCACGACGTACGACGACGGCCGCAGCCGCGCCAGCAGGGCAGCGTCCACCATCCCCCTGGTGTCCGCTGAGCGGGGGCAGTGCAGGGTCAGCACGTCGCTGCGCTCGGCCAGCTGGGCCAGGGGCAGGGCGCCCGGCAGCGCTGGGTCGCAGATGAGGACCTCGCATCCGAAGCCGTCGCGCAGCCGCTGGGCGACCCGGCTGCCGCAGGCGCCGTGGCCGACCACCCCCACGACCAGCCGCCCGAGCTCCGGCCCCCGAAAGTGCAGGTAGGGAAGCTCGCCCCCGACGTCCCAGCCCTCGGCCCGCAGGTGTCGGTCTGCGGCGGACGCCCCACGCAGCAACGACAGCAGCAGCCCGACGGTGAAGTCGGCGACCGAGTCGGCGTTGCGGGCCGGTGTGAACAGCACCGGGATCCCGCGGGAGCGGCAGGCCTCGAGGTCGACGTTGACCGGGCCGCCACGTGCGGTCCCTACCAGCTGCAGGTCGGGCAGCGAGGCCAGGACGGCGGCGTCGACGACCTCGATCTCGGTGAGCAGGACGGCGGCTCCGCGGGCGACCTCGACGAGCGCGTCGCGATCGAGCGGCTGCCGGGTGACGCCCCAGCCGGCCCGGATGACACGCTGGCCAAGGGCTTCGAGGCGCGACGTGCCCCCCTGCGTCCACTCCGCCGTCACAACCGTCACCATGGGCACATGGTCCCGCACCCGCCCGCCACCCACCTCGCGTGACGCCGTTCCAGGTGGTGTCAGCTGTCTCGGCGCCCGCCGCCGCCGACAAGGCGATGCTGGTGCGTGTCACCCGCCGGCTCGAGCGCAGAGCGCTGCTCGACCGGCCACCGGCGGTGGCGGCCTGCCTGCAGGACGCCCGCTTCCTGACCGAGCGGACCCTCGAGGTCTACCGGGGCCTGGCGCCGGCGCGGCTCTTCGCCCGAGGACTGCACACCGCCCTGGCGCAGGGAGTGACCGGTGTGCCGCTGGACGAAGATGATCCGCTGGTGGACGAGTGGACGATGGTGCTGCCCTGCCCGGGCGGCCCCGTGGTGTTCGCGGCCACCGATCTGGGTGCGGAGCGCTGGACGTGGTCGCAGTCCGAGGACCCCGACGTGGTGGCGGAGTGCGGACGCCTGCTCGGCCTGTAGCGCGACCGGGAGTCCGCTCGGGGTCAATCCGGCAGCGTCGACCGCAGCGCCTGTTCGACCTCCGTCCATCGCTGTCGCCTTTGAGCGAGCGGTTCGGGATCGGCGGCCGGACATGACATCTGGGGCAGCTGCGGCACGTGCGTGTGGGCTCCGACCGCGAGCGCGACGAGGTGCGCGCCGCCACGGGCCGGACCGCCGTCGCCTGCCATGCTGATGTGGCGACCGAGCACCTGGGCGAGCAGCGGCGCCAGCTCCGGTCCACCACCACCTGCCACGACCAGAGCGCTGGACGGTCCGAGCACCCGCTCCAGGTCCTCCACCCCGCCGGCGACCGCGAACGCGTGGGCCTCGAGCAGCGCCCGCCGGACCTGCCCGGGTGTGGTGCCGGGCGAGAGGCCGACCAGCGACCACGGCGGCTTGTGCTCCCAGGTCTGCCTCGACCAGTACGGCGTTGCCGTCACCGCCACGACACCACCCGGGTCATCCACCGCCGGGGCGTCGCAGACCGTCGACCACCAGCCGGAGAACGAGCCGGGATAGCCGGCGTTGCCCTCGACCGCCCACAGCTCCGCCGCCGCGTGCGTGCTGACCCACGGCCGGCCAAGCGGATCGCTCACCGGCTGGGAGGTCGCGGCCTGCACCGGGGTGCTCGAGCCGGCGACCACCGTCAGCACGCCGTCACCCAGGCCACCGACCGACACCGCCGCCAGCTGGGTGTCACCGCAGCCCGCAACGACCGGAAGCGTGGCCGGCAACGGCCAGCCGTCAACGAGCTCACCGACCTGCGTCCCGGCCGAGACGACCGGGGCCAGCCGGTCGAGGCCGATGCCGCACTCCTCCAGCAGGTCGACCGCCCAGGTGCGTCGTACGACGTCGGCCATGCCGCCGGCACAGGCGTAGGACGCCTCGGTCGCCTGGACGCCGCACAGCCGCCAGATCAGCCAGTCGTGCAGGAACAGCACCGACCGGGTCGCCGCCCACCGGTCGGGCTCCTCCGCCCGCACCGCGAGCAGCTTGGGCAGGGTCAGCTCGGGGGCCGGCCAGTGTCCGGTCAGCTGGTACCGGCCGTCGAGGACTCCGGCGTAAGGAGCGCCGCGACGGTCGCTGTTGGTGATGCCGGGGCCGAGGTGCCGGCCGTCCGCGCCGAGCAGCACGAAGCCCTGCCGCAGTGTGCTGACGGTGAGCCCCAGCCAGTCACCCGTACCTGCCTGCTCCACCGCCTGGCCCAGCGCCTGCCGGCAGGCGGCTTCCCAGGCGTCGGGGTCCATCTCGGCCCGGTGGGGCGCCGGCCGGAGCGTCTGTGTGGCCACGGTCGCGGTGGACCGGAGCCGGCCCCCGAGCTCCTGCACCCAGGCCTTGACCGACGAGCCGCCGACGTCGAGCCCGGCGACCAGAAGCACTAGGCGCTCTCGCCCGCGCGCACCCGCTGCAGGTACTCCGGCGGGCAGGCGGTGGTGGTGTCGCCGAGCTGCAGCATGGTCAGCGTGGCCCTTGCCGCCTCCTCGAGGTTGGCGGCCCGCTTGTGTGCCAGCTCGACCGTCTCGCCCAGGACCGAGCAGCCGTGGTGGCCCAGGATCACGCAGTTGCAGCCGTCCGCTGCGGCGTGCGCACCGGCCTCGGCGAGCTCCGGCGTACCGCTCTGGATGAACGGCGTCGAACGGATCTCCCGCACGTAGTAGGCGTGGTCGATCGTGAGCAACCGGATCGGGTGGCCGGTCGCGTCCAGCAACACCGAGGTCTGCGGGTGCAGGTGCACGATCGCGTTGACGTCGGGGCGGACCAGGTAGGTGGCCAGGTGCAGCTGCACCTCGCTGCTGGGCTTCGGGTTGCCACCTCGCACGGCTCCGTCGCAGATTCCGACCAGGCTGAAGTCCTGCGGGCAGAGGTCGTCCAGCCAGGTACCGCTGGCGGTCACCACGCACTCGTCGCTACCGGGGTCCCGGGCCGACAGGTTGCCGCCGCTGCCGATGACGAGCCCGGCCGCGACCGCCTTGCGACCGACCGTGATGAGCTGCTGGACGAGGTCGGTCACGGGACGACGATCTCCTTGAGACGTTGGGGGGCGGGCTCGAACGCATCGGTCAGGCGCTCGAGGGGGTGGGTGCCGGTCACGACTCCGTGCACCCGGTCGAGCAGGGCGATCGCCTCGGGGAAGCACCCGGGGGCGAGATGGCCGCCGGACACCTGCAGCTCACCGAACTCTGCCAGGGCGTTGAGGTCCAGCGACAAGGGCCGGTCGTAGACGCCGTAGACGCCCACCCGCCCGCCGGGCCGCACGGCCCGCAGGAGCACCTCGACCGCGTCGACAGAGCCCGAAACATCCAGCACCACGTCGTACGACGCATCGGGCGGGTCGAGCGTGGCGGCATCGTAGCCGAGACCGACTGCGCTGCAGGCCTTCTCGTCGGTGCGGACCACGGCAGTCACGTGGGCTGCACCCGAAGAGCGGGCAGCGTGGACCGCCAGTGCTCCCAGGCCCCCCAGGCCCGCGATCGCCACCCGGTCACCGTCGCGTACCCCCGCGCGGCGCACGGCGTGCAGCGCGCAGGCCATCGGCTCGGCGAGCACGGCCTGCTCCAATGCCAGCCCGTCAGGCACGACGTGGACCCGGGTCTGGGGCGGCAGGGCGACCCGCTCGGCGAAGCCGCCTGGGATGCCACTGCCGAGGTGGATGCCGTGATGGCACAGGTGCTCCTGGCCGCGAAGGCACCCCGCGCAGACGCCGCACGGCAGCTTGACCTCTGCAGTGATCCGGGTGCCCGCCGGCAGCGCGCCCTCGACGACCCGGCCGAGCAGCTCATGACCCGGGACGAACGGCCACGCCAGCTCACCCCAAGGGTGCTGCCCCGTCCACAGCATCCGGTCGGCGGCGCAGACGCCGGTCGCCTCGACCTCGACCAGGAACCCGTCCGCCGGACAGACCGGGTCGTCGACCTCGCTGAGCCGGAAGTCGCCAGGGCCGTGGGCGACGACCGCCCTCATGCCCGCCGGGACAGCACGTGGTCGCGGCTCTCCCGGACGGCATCACGACCGGTGACGTCGCCGGAGCAGACCGCACCGTAGAGGTCGAAGGAGGCGGTTCCGCTCCAGCCGGAGGCGTCCAGCGCAGCCACGAACTGACCCATGTCGTGCAGCCGCCCGCACGGGAGGTCGTCATCGCTGCCCCCAAGCGCGGCGTCCCCCAGGTGCAGGTGCAGCAGCAGCGGCCCGAGCTGCTCGACCAGCAGCGCCGGGTCCTCACCGGCGGCGTAGGCGTGACCGGTGTCCAACAGCACACCCAGTCCCGGGACCTGCTCGCACAGCGCGATCGCCTCTGCGGCGGTGCCGACGGCCGTCCCCGGCTTGTACTCCAGGGCGATGCGCACCTGTCCGGCTGCCTCGACGATCCGCCGCGCACCGTCGACCACGTCGGCGCCGACCGGGTCAGCGCCCGGCCAGACGCCGAGGACCTCGAGTCCGCGGTCACGGCACACCTCGGCGCACGCCCGCACCTGCTCCACGAGGCGGTCGACGTCACCGGACAGCGCACCCTGCGGCCATCGGTCAGCTGTGAGCGACAGCAACAGGCCGCTGACGGGTACGTCCGAGGGCAGCTCGGCGAGGCGGTCCGGCGCCAGCTCGACAGCCGCGTCGTAGACGCCGAGCTCAAGTCCCTCCAAGCCAAGATCGGCTGTTTGGCAGGCAATCTGGGCCTGACTGAGCCGATCGGGCCAGGAGTTCCAGTCGCAGTCGGTCAGCCGCCAGGTCACGCCGTCTGCTCCGCCCAGCGCTGCAGAGTGGCCTCACGCACCGGCCCGGTCTGGGCCTGCACGAGCAGGAATGCGGCCTCTCGCAGATGCCGCTGCGCCGGCGCACTGGCCACCATCGCACTCCCACCGGTCGCGGTGACCAGGGCGGCCGCCGAACGCATGGTCAGCTCCAACGCGTGCGCGCGCAGGGCCAGGCGGTCCTGGACCCGCTCAGCCGCCGGCACGTGGTCGACCAGCGCGTCGGCGGCGGTCCGGAGCTCGTCGGCCTCCGTGGCCAGCCGGTCGGCCAGGTCCGCCGCCGTGCGATCGCCGCGCCTGGTGGCCGTCTCGGCCAGTCGACGGACCACCTCTGCCTGCAGGCCAAAGACGGCCGGGGTGACGTTGGCCGTCTTGGCGGCGTCCACCGCCTTCCAGTGCTCGACCTCCACCACCGACGCGACCGCGGCGTCGGGGACGATGAAGCCGTCCAGTTCCAGGCTGACGGTCGAGGTGGCCGACATCGCCGCCAGCTCCATCCGCGGGCTGGCCGACAGCCCGTCGCCCTCGGCGGCCGGCACCAGCACCAGCACCACCTGGCCGTCTCTGCTGAGGGCGCCCAGCAGGAAGACGTCGCACAGGCCCCAGGAGGTCATCCAGCCGACGTGCCCGTCGAAGCGCCAGCCGTCGTCCACCCGGCTGGCCGACAGAGCCGGCGTCCCGGGCCGGCGCAGGTGCGCGACTGCCACACCGGCCAGCGCACCGCCGGTGCACATCGCGCGCAACCAGCGCTCCTTGAGCGCCTCGTTGTCCGAGGCCGCCAGCACGGCGAGCGGCATGCCGTGCTGAGTGGTGACGAACCAGGTCGACAGGTCCGCCCCGGCCAGCAGTGCGGTCACCTCCCGCACGACGGCCGGGGCGGCCTCGGACCCGCCGTACGCCTTGGGGCCGGTCAGGCCGAGCAGGCCGGCGTCGCCGATCGCCTTGAGGGAAGCCGAATCGACGCCGTCGCGGTCGACCCGCTCAGCGGCCGGTCGGAGCAGCTCGTCGCAGAGCGTGCGGGCGGTGGGTAGGGGGTCCGGGCTCACGCACCGATGTTAGTGACTCTCAGCCGTAGACGAGCCGGGTGACCCACTCCGCGACCAGCGCCGGCTTGGTTTCACCCTCGATCTCGACGGTGATGGTGCGGGTGGTCTGGAAGGTGTTCGGGTCCTTCGCCTCCACCCCGGACAGCACGCTGCTCGCGCGGATCCTGCTGCCCACCTTGACGGGGTTGACGAAGCGGACCTTCTCGAAGCCGTAGTTGACCCCCATGAGGATGCCGGTCAGTCGCTCCGGCGGCGCCGGGATCGAGCCACACAGATGGGTCAGCAGCGACAGGGTGAGGAAGCCGTGTGCGATCGGCACACCCCACGGCGACAGCTGCGCGCACTGCTCCGGGTCGATGTGGATGAACTGCCGGTCCTCGGTCACCTCGGCGAAGGCGTCGATCCGGTCCTGCGTGATCTGCACCCACTCACCGGTTCCCTCGGGCTGGCCGAGGCCCGCCTGGAACAGCTGGAACGCGTTCTCACCGTTGGTCGCCATGGGTGAAGGTCCTACCAGAGTCCAGATCCCGTCGACGCGGCTCCTGGCGCGGCGAGCCCCGCCTGCCGATCCGGATGGTGGCTCCGGCGCATTCGGGATCACCATCTGGATCGGTTGGCAGCCCCAGGGACTGCGGCTCCGGCGGCGGGCAGCTCGCGCACTGCGGTCGCGAGAGCCTCGTCACCACCTCAGGTGGCGCGCCGGCTGCCGCATCGGGCTGGCCGATGCGGGCACGCGGCCATCCGACCTGCAGGTCAGGTGGCGCCGGATGTACCTGCCGATCGAGTTGGTCGAGTTCCGCGGCCGGGCGTCACCATCTGGATCGGTAGGGGTCCGCACGGGGCGACGCGGGGGCAATGGATCGGCGCGACCGAGCATCGGTGACGAAGCCGGTGACCAGCACCCGCCGTTCGCTCGCCACCAGCATCAGGCCACTTTGGTCATAATGAGGTCGAGGAACGCCCCGATGGTCTTCAGGCCGGTCAGCTCTTCCTCGGGCAGCTCCACGCCCAGCGCGTCCTCGAGGTCCATCGTGTACTCCACCAGCGACAGCGAGTCGACCTGCAGGTCGTCGACGAAGGACTTGTCCTCCTGCACGTCGGCCGCATCGACCTCGAGCATCTCGACAGCCTTGTCCGTCATGACCTGCAAGACCTCAGCGCGCTCCATGCCGGGCACCCTAGCCAGCCCCGCAGCTCTGCTGCCGGTCACGCAGTTTCTGCCCGCCCCGCAGCTCCTGCCCGGCCCGCACGCGGGCGGATGACCGGCGCAGCGCTCAGTGGCCCATGCCGAGGCCACCGTCGACCGGGAGCACGGCGCCGGTGACGTACGACGAGGCGTCGCTGGCCAGGAACACGATCACCGCGGCCACCTCGTCCGCGGTCGCCGTCCGGCCGAGAGGGACGGTCCTGACCAGCTCCGCCCGGCGGGCCTCCGCAAGCCCAGCGGTCATATCGGTATCCACGAAGCCGGGGGCCACGACGTTGCTGGTGATCGATCGGGAGCCGAGCTCCCGGGCCAGCGAGCGGGCCAGCCCGACCAGCCCGGCCTTGGAGGCCGCGTAATTGGCCTGGCCGGCCGCGCCGGACAGCCCGACGACCGAGGAGACGAACACCAGCCGGCCCCAGCGGGCCTTGAGCATGTTGCGAGACGCCCGCTTAGCCACGCGGTAGGCGCCGGTGAGGTTGGCGTCCAACACCCCGGTGAAGGAGCCCTCGCTCATCCGCAGCAGCAGCTGGTCGTCGGTGACGCCGGCGTTGGAGATCAGCACCTCGACCTGCCCCTGCTGGGCCTCGACCGCCGTGAACGCCGCGTCGACCTGCTCGGTCGACGTCACGTCACAGGACACCCCGAACAAGCCCTCGGGCGCGCCCGACCGGTGTGTCACGGCGACGCGGTGGCCGGCATCGGCCAAGGCCCGGGCGGTGGCCAGCCCGATGCCACGGCTGCCACCCGTCACGAGGACGGAGCGCGAGGCAGTCAACCGTTGTCCAGGCCGGGCACGAGCAGGGCGGTGCGCACGGCGGTGATCCTGCCGCATCACCTCGTAGGCTCGGGCCGTGACCGTTCCCGCCGACCTGCACGACCGCCTGCTGGGCCTGTCCGCGAACACCCTCGGCCTGGCCAGCACCGACCTGGTCCCCGACGCGCTGCTGGGCGACGACCTCGGCATCGACAGCCTGGCCGCGATCGAGTGGGGCATGACGATCGAGGACGCCTTCGGTGTCTCGTTGCCGCAGGACGCGTGGGGTTACGTCCGCACCTACGGCATGGTCGAGGACCTCGTGCTGCGGCAGCTCCGCAAGAGCGCGTGAGGGCTCGCCCCGCCCCCCGACGGGTCGTCGTCATCGGCATCGGGGTGGTGTCCCCGGCGGGGACCGGCCTGGACGCGTTCTGGAAGGGCCTGCAGACCGAGCCCGCTCACCGTCGCGAGCGCAGCGCCGAGGACTTCGACGCCTCGGCCTGGCTGTCGCCGAAGGAGCAGCGGCACCACGACCGCTTCACCCACATGGCGATCGCCGCCGCCGACATGGCGGTGCGGCACGCCGGCGGGCTGCCGCCCGTCGACCCGTCCCGCGCCGGCACCTCCCTCGGCACCGGTATCGGCGGGGTCGGCACGCTGGAGACGCAGGTCGGCGTGCTGGCTGCCCGCGGGGCCGGCCGGGTCTCGCCCTTCACCATCCCGATGGTCATGCCCAATGCCGGCGCGGCCTCGGTGTCGCTGCGTTACGGCTGGCAAGGACCGTGCGAGACGCTCACCACGGCCTGCGCGGCGGGGACGCACAGCATCGGGGCGGCCGCGCGGCTCATCGCGGACGGCCGTTGCGACGTTGTGCTCGCCGGCGGCGCCGAGTCGTCGATGACGCCGACCACGGTGGCCGCCTTCAGCAAGATGACGGCGCTGTCCGAGCAGGGCTTCTCCCGGCCGTTCGACTCGGCCAGGGACGGCTTCTGCATCTCGGAGGGAGCGGCCGTGCTGCTGCTCGAGGAGCGGGAGTCGGCCGTCGCCCGCGGCGCAACGGTGTACGGCGAGGTCCTGGGCGCGGCCAGCACCTGCGACGCCCACCACATCACGGCCCCCAGCCCGGGCGGAGTGGGTGCGGCGGCGTGCATGCGGCTCGCGCTCGAGGACGCCGAGCTGCAGCCGGCCGACATCCGACACGTCAACGCGCACGGCACGTCGACTCCCATGAACGACGAGGCGGAGGCTCAGGCGATTGCCTCGGTGTTCGGGCCGATGGCCCTCCCGGTGACCAGCATCAAGGGCGTCACCGGCCACGGGCTGGGGGCGGCCGGTGCGCTGGAGGCCGCGGCCGTACTGCTGTCGTTCCTGCACCGGGAGCTGCCTCCGACCATGGGCACGACCGTCGTGGACCCGGCCCTCGAGGTCGACGTCGTGCTGGAACCCCGTCCGTGGTCGCCGGGGCCGACGATCACCAACAGCTTCGGCTTCGGTGGGCACAACGGCTCCCTCGTCCTCGGCCCTTGATCGAGGACCTCGTGCTGGCGCACGCGCTCGCCGATGCGGCCGACTCGATCACCCTGGCGCGGTTCCGCTCCCTGGACCTGCAGGTGTCGGCCAAGCCCGACCTCTCCCCCGTCAGCGACGCCGACCTCGCCGTCGAGGCCGAGCTCCGACGGATGCTGGCCGTCACCCGGCCAGGTGACGCAGTGCTCGGTGAGGAGCAGGGCAGCACTGGCAGCGGTCCACGCTGCTGGGTCGTCGACCCCGTCGACGGCACCAAGAACTTCGTGCGCGGCGTACCGGTCTGGGCGACGCTGATTGCCTTGCAGGTGGACGAACGCGTCGAGGTCGGCGTGGTCAGCGCTCCCGCCCTCGGCCGTCGCTGGTGGGCGGCGCGCGGGCACGGTGCATGGGCCGGAGCGGGGCCGGCGGACGGCAGCCAGATACACGTCTCCGGGGTGAGCGCCCTCACGGACGCGCACCTGTCGTACTCCTCGCTGTCGCGTTGGCAGCAGCAGGGGCGCATCGGCGGTCTGCTCGAGCTGTCCGAGCGCTGCTGGCGGACCCGGGCGTTCGGGGACTTCTGGTCGCACGTCCTGGTGGCCGAAGGCGCTGTCGACGCCTCCTTCGAGCCCGAGGTGTCGCTGTGGGACCTCGCTGCCCTGCAGGTCGTCGTCGAGGAAGCCGGTGGCCGCTTCACCGACCTCGCCGGCCGGCCCACCCCTGCTGGCGGCAGCGTCGTCTGCAGCAACGGGCTGCTGCATGACGAGGTGCTGGCGGCCCTCCAGCCGCGGTGAACGACCGGCTGACCGGCACCCTGCTGGCGTTGACCAGTGCGACCTGCTTCGGTGTCATGCCGGTGCTGACCAAGGTCGTCTACGCCGACGGTGCCGGCCCTGTCGGCGTGCTGTCGGTCCGCTTCTCCCTCGCCGCCTTGGTGCTGCTCGGGCTGGCCCGCGGCCGAGGCGAACGGCTGCCCAGGGGCCGGCAGCTGCGCACGCTGCTGCTGCTCGGCGGGGTCGGCTACGTCATCGAGTCGCTGTGCTACTTCGCGGCCCTCACGCGAATCTCAGCCGGCCTGACCGCCTTGCTGCTCTACCTCTACCCGGCTCTGGTCGTGGTCCTCACCGCGGTGCTGTCCCCACGCCGACCCTCACCGAGGGCAACCTGCTGCGTCGTGATCGCCACGATCGGGACGGTCCTGACGATCGGTCCGGTCGGCGGCGGGCAGTGGACGGGCGTCCTGCTCGGGTTGGCCGCGGCGGCGGCGTACAGCACCTACATCGTCGTCTCCAGCCGCTCCACCTCCGGGGTGGGTCCGCTCGCGACCGCTGCTGTGGTGATGGGTGGCTGCGCCGCGGTCTACGACGTGCTCGCGCTGGCCACCCGGGCGAGGCTGCCCCATGCGCCGTCGGCCTGGCTGGCGCTGCTGGGGGTCGCGCTGATCGGCACCGTGGTCGCCGTCGGGACCTTCTTCGCCGCCCTGGCCCTGCTCGGACCTGCCGACACGTCGGTGATCTCGACTCTCGAGCCGGTGGTGAGCGTCATCGTCGCGGCCGTCGCCCTCGGCGAGTCACTGGGACCGCTCCAGCTCGGGGGTGGGGTGCTGGTGCTGGGTGCCGTGGCGGTGCTTGCCAGGGCACCTGTCCCGGTCCCGCTCGACGCCTCCTGACGCGGCCGGCCGAGCGGCTCACCGACAGGATGCGGCTGGGTTCGCCGACGGGCCAGGCTGGGACCGTCGGCGACGACGGGACCGGGCCAGGGAGCGGCTCGTACGACGGACCCACCGGGAGCGGTTCGCCGACGGACCCGCCGGGAGCGGTTCGGCGGCGGGCCGGCTGGGAGCGGCTCGTACGAGGGGACCGGCCTGGAGCGGCACGCCGCTGACGGAGTATGCAGCCCGACCCCGTATCAGCCGCTCAGTCTGCGGATCCCGTCAGCGCGGCGGCCCTGCCGATCCCGTCAGCGCGGAGGCTCTGTCGCGCGCGTCCCACCGCCGCAGCAGCCGCGGGGTGAGCGCCAGGGCGGCGGCATCGAACCACGCATAGCCACCGGCAATCCCGCTCGGCGGGTTGCCGATCGCGACCAACCCCGTCGGGTCGTGCATCTGCCAGGCCCAGGTGCCGAGCGACGTGCCGACGATCTCGAGATAGGAGACGACCAGGAACGCCCCGGCGTAGACCAACCGGCTCCGGCCGTACCGGACGAAGACGAGCAGGCAGCCGAACCAGAACGCCCCCAGCACATCCAGCGTCGGCGACACCAGCAGCCCCCAGATCGCCCAGCCACCACACGCCACCAGCGCCGTCCCGAGCAGCCGGCGCGAGTGCCGCGCCGACCACGCCGACCGCCCGATCGACAGCGCGGCGAGGTAGACCAGACCGTGCCCGGGTGGCACGAACGACGGCACGTTGTGCAACCGGTAGACGTAGACGCCCAACCAGCCGGCGAAGACGTACTCGACCAGCGAGGCGAAGGCGACCACGACCGCGACCTGCACGCGCGTCGCGCGTGACTCCTTGCGCAGCAGGACAAGCAGCAGTAGCCAGGTGAACACACCGAGGCCCCACTGCTCGAGCAGCGGGGCCTGGGTGTCGAGTCCGAGGACGACAGCGACCCAGACCACCACGACGGTGGCGGGGGTCAGGTCGCGGCGCATCCGGTCAGCATCCCTGACGATGCGGTCAGGAGCGGGCCGCCGACGGCTTCTCGACATCGATCTGGGCGGGCACGCCGAGCCCGATCGGGCAGGAGACACCGTTGAAGCCGTGGTTGCAGTAGCCACCCGGGTTCTTCTGCAGGTACTGCTGGTGGTACCCCTCGGCGTAGTACCAGGGGCCGGCCGGCAGGATCTCGGTGGTAATCGTCCCCCGCCCCGCAGCCGTCAGGGCCTGCTGGTAGGCATCGCGGGCAGCCTTCGCCGCGAGCAGCTGAGCGTCGCTGGTGGTGTAGATCGCCGAGCGGTACTGCGTGCCCTGGTCGTTGCCCTGCCGCATCCCCTGCGTCGGGTCGTGATTCTCCCAGAACAACACCAGCAGCGCGTCGTACGACGTCTTGCTGGGGTCGTAGACGACCTGGACCGCCTCGGTGTGCCCAGTGCGTCCAGTGCAGGTCTGTTCGTACGACGGGTTCGGGGTGTGCCCGCCCGCGTAGCCCGCGGCGGTCGAGTAGACGCCCGGCGCCTGCCAGAAGATCCGCTCCGCACCCCAGAAGCAGCCCATACCGAAGTAGGCGACGTCCAAGCCGGCCGGGAACGGCCCGGTCAGCGCCGTACCGAGCACCTCGTGGGCGGCCGGGACGCGGACCGGGTCGGGGCGCCCGGGAAGGGCGTCGTCAGCGGTGGGCAGGTCGCGCTTCTTGCCGAAAAGTGACATGTCTGGTCAACCACGCACCGGCCGCGGTCGTTCCCGGGGCTGTGGCTCGCAGCCGCCCGCCGGAGCGGGTCGAGCCGGGCCGGAGTGCAGAAGCCTCGCTGAGGTGTGGGCGCAACCGTCCGCAGCTGCGGGTCGGGACGCGACCCACCAGGACTGGTCGTCCGGGTCCAACCCGACCGTCGACCCCAGCAGCGGCCCGTTGTGAGGGCACCGTCCCACCCCCCACACCTCGCCCCGGCACCCACCCGCTGAGGGTCTGGTCCTGACCCACAAGACCGGGCCGGCCGGGTGACATCCCGACCCTCAACGCGGCCAGCCGAGCCCTCGCGGGGTGGCCGTCAGCGAAGCGGCAACGGGTAGGTGTGCATCGCCCACAGGATGACCGCGATGAGTCCCACATAGGCGCCGCCGATCTGCAGCCGCTGCTGCGGCGTCAGGGCGAAGTAGGCCCGACTGGCGTCGGTGTTTCTGCCCTTCCAGCGGCGGTACAGCTCGAACCCGCCGAGGATGAGCACCAGCGGGATCACCGGGCTCGGCCGGTAGACCTCATAGGCCAGCAGCGCGGCCAGCCCGGCGAACCAGATCTTGGGCGACAGCGCCGCCACCGTGCGGCCACCATCGAGGGGCAGCACGGGCAGCAGGTTGAACAGGTTGAGGAAGAACCCGGAGTAGGCCAGCACCCGCAGCAGCTCGCTGTCGTACGCCGAGGACAGGCCCAGGCAGGCGAACGCGCCGGCCACTCCGACCACCGGACCGGCGATGCCGGACAGCGCCTCGTCGTACGCGCTGCGGGGTTGGCTCTTCATGGAGACAAAGGCCCCGAGAAACGGCAGGAACACCGGCAGGCCGGCCTCGATCCCCCTGGCCCGCAGCACGACGACGTGGCCCATCTCGTGCACGAAGATCAGGAGGATGATCCCGAGCGCGAACTTCCACCCGTAGAGCAGGGCGTAGGCACCGAGCGACAGCACCATCGAGCCGATGACCGTGAACGCCTTGAGCTTGAACAGCACGGCCCCGAACTTGCCGAGGGCGGCGAGGACCGCCAGCACCGGCGCGAACAGCTTGCGCAGCTGCTCACGCAGCGTCGGCGGCCGCTGGACGGGCTGTCCGTAGGGCGGCGGCTCAAGCGGGTACGACGAGCCGGAGGCACCCTCAGGGATGGTCACCCCTTCAGTGTGCGTCCTCGGGCAACAGCACGCCCGGGTTCAGCAGACGGCGGGGATCCAGCGCGCCCTTGACCGCCTGCATGGCCGCGATCTCAACCGGGCTCCGGGACAGCGCCAGCCACCGCACCTTGGCCCTCCCGACCCCGTGCTCGGAGCTGATCGAGCCCTCTAGGGACGCAACCAGCCGCAGGACCGCGTCGGCCACCTGCTCGGCCAGATCGCCGGTGTGCAGGACGTTCACGTGCAGGTTGCCCTCGTTGACGTGGCCGAAGACGATCAGCTGCGCCGACGGGCAGATGGCGGCGATCACCGGCCCGAGCTGCGTGACCAGGGAGGGCAGCCGACTGATCGGGACGGACACGTCGAGCTTGACGGGCACGCCGGCGGCGCTGATCGCCTCGGTGTGCGTCTCGCGGTAGGCCCAGAGGGCGCGCTGGCCGGCGGCGTCGGTGGCAACCGTCGCGTCCAGCAGCCCCCGCGCCTCGCCGACAGCCGCGACCAGCTGCTCCGTTGGGTCCACCCGGTCGGAGCACTCCAGCAGCAGGTACGTCGGGTGCTCGACCGGGAACGGCGCGGCCAGCCGGCCATGGGCCCGGACAAGGGCCAGGCCACCACCGAAGAACAGCTCGGCTGCCGACAGCGACGGCAGGCCAACCCGCAGTTCAGGCAGCAGGGCGACCGCAGCATCGGTGGACTCCATCGCCAGCAGGGCCACAGCCCGCGACCCTAGCCGCGGCCAGAGCCGGAGCCGGACGCGGGTGATGACCGCCAGGGTCCCCTCACTGCCGGCCAACAGCCCCACCAGGTCGTAGCCGGTGCCGTCCTTGGCCAGTCCCGACATCCGCGACAGGACGGACCCGTCGGCGAGCACCGCCTCCAGCCCGACCAGCTGGGCCCGCATGGAGCCGTACCGCAGCACCCGGATCCCCCCGGCATTGGTGGCGACCAGCCCACCGACGGTGGCGGAGTCCCTCGCGGCCAGGTCGACTCCGACGTCGAGCGCTGCAGCCCGGGCGTGCACCTGCAGGGCCGCCAGGGTGACGCCCGCGCCGGCGGTGACCTGGGCAGCCGCGACGTCGACCTCGCCGAGCACGTCCAGCCGGGTCAAGGACAGCAGCACCTCACCGCCGGCCGGCACACCGCCGCCGACCAGCCCGGTGTTGCCGCCCTGCACGACGACCGCCGCTCCGGTGGCAGCGCAGATCCGCAGCACATCCGCCACCTGCTGCGTCGTACACGGTCGTACGACGCACACCGCCCGATTGGTGAAGCGGCCCGTCCAGTCGGTCTCGTACGACGCCTTGAGGTCGTCCTCGACCAGCACGTGCTCGGTCCCGACGACGGCCGCCAGGTCGTCGATCACGACAGCACCCGCAGGCGCACCGTCTCCGGCAGGTCGCGCAGGCGGGCTCGGACGTCTGCGGTGCAGTCGCCCCCGACGTCGGTCACGACGTAGCCGAGCGACCCCCTGGTCGACAGCAGCTGGCTCTCGATGTTGACGCCGTGCTCGGCCAGCAGCCCGTTGACGGTCGCGAGCACACCGGGGGTGTTGACGTGCAGGTGCAGTAGCCGGGTCGAACCCGGCTCCCGTGGCAGCGCCACCAGCGGCAGGTTGACCGACAGCGAGGTGCTTCCCTCTACCACGTAGTCCCGCAGCTTGCCGGCGACGAAGTGGCCGATGTCCTGCTGCGCCTCCTCGGTGGAGCCGCCGACGTGCGGGGTGAGGATGACGTTGGGCAGGCCGCGCAGGACGCTGACGAACTCCTCGCCCTTCGCCCTGGGCTCGACCGGGAAGACGTCGACCGCAGCGCCGGCGATGGCACCGCTGTCGATACCGGCTCGCAGCGCCTCGTGGTCGACGACGAACCCGCGCGAGAGGTTGAGGAAGATCGCACCCGGGCGCATCCGGCCGAACTGCTCGGCGCCGAAGATCCCGCTGTTGCTGGAACGGCCGTCCACGTGCAGCGAGACGACGTCGGACTCCGCCAGTAGCTCGTCGAGAGTGCCGCAGCGGCGGGCGTTGCCGAGGGCGAGTCGATCGGCGGTGTCGTAGAACAGCACCCGCATGCCGAGCGCCTCGGCCAGCACCGACAACTGCGAGCCGATATTGCCGTAACCGACGATGCCGAGCTTGCGGCCGCGGACCTCGTGGCTGCCCACGGCGGACTTGTCCCAGACCCCGGCGTGCATGTCGGCGTTCTTGTCGGTCAGCCGCCGGGTCAGGGCGATGAGCTCGCAGATGGCGAGCTCGACGACGGAACGGGTGTTGCTGAAGGGCGCGTTGAACACGGCGACGCCGCGGTCCGCCGCGGCCGGCAGGTCGATCTGGTTCGTGCCGATGCAGAACGCTCCCACCGCCAGCAGATCCGGTGCTGCCGCCAGGGCCCGGGCCGTGAGGTGGGTGTTGGAGCGCAGGCCCAGGACGTGCACGCCGGTGATCTGCTCGACGAGCTCGTCCTCGCCCAGCGCCCGGTCGAGCCGCTCGACGTCGAAACCGGCGTCACGCAGCGCGAACGCCGCGTCATCGTGGACGTTCTCGAGCAGCAGGGCCTGCACGGCGGGCCCTCCATGGGTGGCGATGGGAGAAGGCGCGGCGGCCAGGCCTTGGCGCGATGTGGACGGTCCACCAGCGATCGAGGTTACCGGAGCCGCTCTCCCAGCCAGGTCTGAGAGGGCACACAGGGTGTTCCCAGCCTCGCTGGGCAGATTGACCCCATGACCGAACCGACGATGCCCGACACGCCCTGGTGGTCGCAGCCTGCTCCAACCGGTGTCCTGGAGCAGCCGTCCACCCCCGGGTACAACGAGCCGACCGGTCCCCCGCCAGGCGATAGCCCGCCAGCCGGTAGCTCCCGCTCGGGTGGCCGGTCCCGGCCGGGGCGCGGCCGCGCCCTGCTGCTGGCGCTCGCCCTCGTGGCGGCCGGCGGCACGGGTGGCGCGGTGGTCGCGGCTGTCGACCGCGCTGGTGGAACCGGCAGCAGCTCCACGGCCAGCACATCCTCGTCCGGCGGCGGGTCCGACATCTCCACGTCGACCGGCGGGTCCGGGGGCGCCCCCCTGGTGCCGTCATCCACACCGGCCAACGGCTCTCCGGAGACCGCAGCCGCGGTGATCCGAGCGAGCGTGGTGACCATCGAGGTGTCCGGGACGTCCGCGAGCTCGCCGGACAACGGCTTCGGCGGTGGCCAGTCACGGCAGGTCTCCGACACCGGCTCCGGCGTGGTCCTGCGCGCTGACGGTTACGTGCTGACCAACAACCATGTGATTGCCGCCGCCCTGTCCGGCGGCAGCGTCCACGTCACGTTGCCCAGCGGCCAGACGGTCCCGGCCTCGATCGTCGGCCACGACACCACGGATGACCTGGCGGTTCTGAAGCTGTCGGGCGCCGGGCAGCTCACCGCCGCCACCTTCGCCGACAGCAGCACCCTCAAGGTCGGTCAGACGGTCCTGGCCGTCGGTGCACCCCTCGGCCTGTCGAACACCGTCACCCAGGGCATCGTGTCGACGTTGCACCGGCCGGTCGCCACCGGTGAGGCCGGTGCCTCTGCCCAGTCGGTCATCGACGCGGTGCAGACCGATGCGGCCATCAACCCCGGCAACTCAGGTGGGGCGCTGGTCGACCTCGCCGGCCACGTCGTCGGGATCAACTCCGCCATCGCCACGACCGGTAGCTCGTCGAGCGGCGGCCAGTCGGGCAACATCGGGGTCGGCTTCGCCATCCCTGCCAACGACGCGGTCAAGGTCTCGGATCAGCTCATCAAAACCGGCCACGCAACCCATGCCCAGATGGGCATCTCGGTGTCCGACGCCGCCAGCACAACGGATGGAGCGCCCGGCCTCGGTGCCACGATCGGCTCGGTCGCCCGCGGTGGGCCGGCCGCTTCGGCCGGCCTCCAGCGGGGTGACCTGGTCACCGCCGTAGGCGACCGCCGGGTCACCGACGCCAACAGTCTGATCGTGGCGATCCGGGCGCACGACCCGGGCAGCGCCGTCATGATGAGCTTCACGCGTCACGGTTCCACTCAGACCGCGAAGGTGACCCTGGGCAGCGCCGCCAGCGACTGACCACATCCGGTGGGACTCAGCTCAGACCGGCGGGAGGGCAGGCAGGAAGTGGGCTCGCTCCCTTTTGGGGAGTTCGTGTTGAGGCCGGGGGCAGCGGGTACGACACCTAAGACTGGCCACGGTCGCGCCACCCTGCGCCGCCCCGACACCGGACAGGAGCGCCGTGACGGACATGGATCTCCTGCTGGACGCCGACCCGCGCAGCGTCGGTCCGGCCCGCGCCGAGTTCCGCCGCTTCGCCGCGGGACGGGTCGCCGCCGTCGATGTCGACGAGGCCTCGGTGGTCGTCTCGGAGCTGGTCAGCAACGCGCAGCGGGTCGCCCCGGACGATCGGGTGCTGCTGCACGTGTCCCTGGTCGGCGACCTGCTGCGCATCGAGGTCGTCGACAGCGCGTCAGCGCATCCCTCACTGCCCTCGGCGGCCGGCGCCGACGCCGAGGGCGGCCGCGGGCTGTTCCTGGTCGACTCGCTGTCCCGACGCTGGGGAACGTCCCAGCACCGGCTCGGTAAGTGCGTGTGGGCCGAGCTGCCGGTGCAGTTGCTGGCCGGCTCAGCCTGAGCGAGGCGGCAGCGCGTGGCTGCGACCGCGAAACTCGCAGACGACGTCGTCGCCGCGGCTGACCGTGACGTCGTAGACGCCGCTGCGGCCGCGCCGGACGCGTTCGACCGCCCTGGCCACCAACACGTCCCCCTGGAGCACTGGCGCCAGGAACTCGATGTCGGCGCCGACGGCGACCGTGGGTACCCCGTGGGTGTTGCAAGCGAAGGCGAAAGCCGTGTCGGCCAGCAGGAACAGGTAGCCGCCGTGGCACGTCCCGTGGCCCTGCACCATCGCTGCAACCACGGTCATCGTGGCGTTCGCCCGGCCCGGACCGACCGCAGTCAGCTCGATGCCGAGGCTCCGCGTCGCGACGTCCGCCGTCAGCATCCGCGCTGCCTGCTCACGGGCCAGCACCAAGCCGGGCTCGGCCGCGGATCCCCCTTCAGGCACCGGCGAACACGCAGCCCACCGTGCCGAGACCGGTGTAGACCGCGATCGACAGCCCGACGACGTAGCGCACCAGCTCCACGGCCACCAGCCGCTCGCGCAGGGAGCCCTCCAGCTCCGCCGCCAGGTCCCCGGCGCCCAGATAGCCCACCCCAATCCGCAGTGGCCGGCCGGCGGCCCGCTCGACGACGTACGTCACCGCTGCTTCCGGGTCGCCGGCGGCGTCGTACGCCTCCAGCATGTCGCCCGGGCTGGGGCTCGAGGTCGTCAGCTCAGCGCCGCGCCGCCACGCCTCGGTGATGCCGCTGGCGGCGAGGTCGACGCCCTCGGCGTGCGGGACGCCGTCCACGACGACGGTAAGCGGGACGACCTGCAGACCGATCCGCCGCACCAGGTCCGGCATGGCCTGACAGTCCCTGTCGACGACCAGCGCACTGGTCATGCCTGCGCTGGCCGAGGCGGGCTACCGCCGTAGCCGAACAGCTGCGCCGCGCACTGCTGGACCGCCAGCGACCACGTCGGGTAGGCGTGCGTCGTCTGCGCCAGGCGACCGGCGAACATGCGGGTGCGGATCGCCAGCGCGACCTCGGCCACCAGCTCCCCTCCGGACGGGCAGACCACAGTCGCTCCGAGAACCCGTCCACCGGCGGTGTTGCCGAGCAGCGGCTGTGGGCCGACGACGATCTTGACAAAGCCCTCAGTCCGGCCGGCCGTGATGGCCCGATCGACGTCGTCCATGGCCAGCTCCACGACGCGCGCTCCCTTGACCTGCTCGGCCGCCTGCGCCTCGGTCAACCCCACCCGCCCTACCTCCGGGTCGGTGAAGGTGACCCAAGGGATCCCGGTGGTCGAGAACCGGCCGCCCCGGCCCTTGTCCATGGCGTTGCCACCGGCGAGCCGACCCATGACATCGGCGGCGTGCGTGAACGGCAGCAGCCCGGTCACGTCCCCGGCAGCCCAGACGTCCTGCGCCGTCGTGCGCAGGCGGGCGTCGGTGACGACGCGGCCGTCCTTGCCGACCTCGATGCCCGCCCGGTCCAGCTGCAGCCGGTCGGTCAGCGGCCGCCGACCGACCGCGACCAGCAGCGTGCTCGCCGAGATGGTCGAGCCTCCGTCCAAGGTCAGTCGAATGCCCTCCTGCACCGGGTCCACGCGGACGACGCTCACCCCGGTGCGGACGACCACGCCGTCCGTCTCCAGGGCCGCCTGCACGACGGTCGAGGCGCGCGGCTCTTCCTTGCCCAGCAAGCGATCTGCGCCTTCGACGAGGGTCACCTCACTGCCCAGCCGGCGGAAGGCCTGCGCCAGCTCGCAGCCGATCGCGCCACCACCTAAGACCACCAGCTGCCGAGGTAGCACAGCGAGGTCGAAGATTGACTCGTTGGTCAGGTACGGCGTGTCGGCGAGCCCGTCGATCGGCGGGATCGACGGTCCGCTGCCGCTGGCGACGACGATCCGGGCCGGCCGCAGCACGGTCCCATCGACATCCACGACGCGAGGGGCCGTGAAAGCGGCGCTCCCCATCCGCACATCGATTCCCTTGCTGCGCAGAACATCTGCGGTTTCCGTCGCGGCGACCCGCTCGACCGCCGCCTGCACCCGCGCCGTCGCGTCGGCGTAGGACCGGCCGGCTGCCGCCGCGGCGATCAGCGTCTTGGAGGGGACACAGCCGGTGAACGTGCAGTCCCCACCGGGCGGGGAGTCCGTGACCAGCACCACGTGCGCGCCGCCCCGCGCGGCGACGCGGGCCGCCGCCATGCCGGCCGTCCCCCCACCGATGACCAGCAGGTCGGGCTCGTTCCGCTCGTCGCTCACCCGCCGGACCCTACGGCGTACGGCCACCGTGCCTGAGCCGGTGACCTCCCAGACCAACGCTCGGGCGCGGACCACGCCGGATCACAGGCACGAGCATGACCACCGGTCGAGGGCTCAGGTCTCACCCCGTCGTTCAAGCTCCGCCTGCAGAGCGGCCAGGTCGTCCCTCGACCGGGCGGCGACCTCGAAGTCGAGGTCGGCCGCCGCCTGCGTCATCTGTCCGGCAGTGCTGTCCCGCTGCGCCTCGAGCTGCGCGACCGTTCGGTCCGCCAGCTGCCAGGATGTCGTCCTGCCGACGACGACGCCCTCGGCCGTGTGGACCGGCACGGCATCCGGCGCGGCACCGATGTGGTGCATCCGGCCGGTCTCAGGCTTCCGGTAGGCCCGCGAGCGCTTGCGGACGAGGTCACGTGCCGATGGACGCAGCGGGTCCGCAGGGAGGTCGGCCATGGCTCAATTCTGCCTCGTCGCAGTCGGTGTGCGCACAGCTGGCGGCCCCTCTGAGCCAAGCGGCTTAGGGGACCCCGCCGCCATGGCGCCGAGCCTCTCAGGGGACGGTGATGACGACCTTCCCGTGCGCGTGCCCCTGCTCGACCGCAGCGAGCGCCTCGCCGGCCCGGGCTAGGGGGAACGTCTCGCGGACCAAGGGGCTGGCCTTACCGTCCGCGACCAGCGCCGCCACCTCGGCGAGAACGGCCGTGCCTCGGTCCCGCGTCACCATGGCGCCGCCGACCTCGTCGGCGGTGTCTGCGTCGGCGGTCGTGACGACCTTGCCCGGTCGTGACGCGAGCCCGGCGACGGCTCGCAGGCCAGCACCCCCAGCAAGGTCGAGGACCCCGTCGACACCATCCGGGAACAACGCGCGGACGCGGCCTTCGACGCCGTCCCCATAGGTCACGTGCACCGCGCCAAGCGACTCGGCGAGTGCCTTGTCCTTCCCGCTGGCCGTGCCGACGACGGTGAGGCCCCGGTCGCGAGCGATTTGCGCCGCGAAGACGCCAACTCCGCCCGCGATGCCGTTCACCAGGAGGACCTGCCCCTCCTGGAGGTCCAGCTGCAACAACGCATCCCTTGCGGTGCAGGCGGAGACAGCCAGCGTGGCCGCATCCTCCCAACTGATCTGCACCGGCTTGGCCGCGGACTCAGCTGCTGTCACGAGGGCGTACTCGGCGTAGCCACCAGCGGTTGGGCCGACGTTCCCGAAGACCTCGTCGCCGATTGAGAAGCCCTCCACATCGCGACCGACGGCAGCCACGGTGCCGGCGACCTCGCGACCGAGCGGGACGGGCAGCGGCGGGTCGAGCTGAGGGCGCAGCCAACCCTCACGGACCTTCCAGTCGACGGGGTTGACCCCCGCGGCGTGCACCTTGACGAGCAACTCGGAGCTGCCCGGCTCGGGGACATCGATGGTCTGGTGCTCCTGCGTGTCCGCTCCGCCGTACTCGGTGAAGACGTAGGCCTCTTGGGTCTTGGGGAGTTTGGTGGTCATGTCCGGCCCCTTCCCCGTTCACCCGCGCTCACGCGGGCACGCTCGGCTGGACCAGCCCGAGCCAACTGCCACCGGGTCCGGCCGTCGATCACCGAGACTTCGGTGCCGACGGCCCTCTGCGGTCACTGCCGTCCGTAAAAACTCGGGCGCATGGCTCGTAGGGCCTCCGTCAAGCACAGCGAAAGGAGCATGATCACCAGCTGCGGTGATCATGCCGTTGACCTGCAGTTTTGCGTCGCAGCGGGGGCGGCTTTGGACCCGCGATTTCTGGGTTCTGGGACTGGCGAGTAGGCCGAGCATCGGATGTCCGCGGACGGTGGTGGACGGTATTTGTGCAGGTCACAGTCCTGGCCCGTCCACCAGCGTCCGGCAGCCGGGGAAGGCGCGTGTCGCTTCGAGGGTTTCGTGCAGCACCCGGGGCGCGTCGGTCAGCGACTCCTGGCTCAGCGTCAGGTCGAGCAGGCGGTGAGGGTCATGGGCGGTCTTGGCGCTTGTCCCTGAGGGGTCAGGCTAGGAGGTGTCACGACGGGTGGAGCCACCGAGGCTGCCGACGGCCGCCGCCGCCAGCAGCAGCAGCAGTCCACCGAGCAGGTAGACCGCCCGGATGCCGATCGTACGGCGAGCAGCCCCCCGCCGAGCAGGCTGAGCAGCCGGCCGGTCTGCCAGATGACATCGAACCCGGCGAAGGCGCGACCGCGCAGCTGCTCAGGTACCCACGACTGGACAAGGCTGCTGAAGGTAACGGTCCCGGTCGAGGTGGATAGCCCGTAGAACACTAGTACCGCCACCGCCGCAGGCAGCGCGGTCACGCTCGCCAACACGAGGTCAACCACACCCCGAACGGCGTACGGGACGAACACGAGCAGCGGGCGACGCGGGTCACGGATGCGCCGCACGATCAGCAGTGGACCGGCTGCCGCGCCGAGGCCGATTCCGGCGACCAGCAGCCCGAAGGCTGCTCCGCCGCCGAGCCGCTGTTCGGCGAGCACGACGAGCAGTGCGCCCGTGGCGCCGGCCGACAGCGCCGCGAGGAACTGCCCGACAGCCAGGACCCACAGCAGCGGCAGCGCCGCCGGGGCGAAGAACATCTGCCCGCAGGAGAGCCCCGCTGCGACGCCGTAGCCGATCGGCGGGCTGCCATGCCACACAGCCAGGCCGGCAGCCAGCAGCATCCTCACAAGGTCGGCCCCGACCATTACCCGCACCCTCGCAGCCGGTCGACCAGGCTGCCCGCCAGCGGCGCCAGCAGCAGTACGGGGACGATCTCAGCGAAGACCGCGCCGGACACGTCCAGTCCGGAGCCAGTCAGCGCCACGAGCAGCAGGGCTAGCGTGGCGAACTGCGCGACATCACCGATCTGGCTGACGGTCCGGGCCAGCCACAGCCGGCGGAAGGCCGGCCCTCGGCCAGCCTCACCGCCGACACAGCGACCGCAGGACCGTCACGGCGACAACTCCGCCGGCAAAAAGCCGCCTGGTGCCAGGCCGCCCACACGTGCGCCCGACGGGCATGGGGTGGTCGGCGAAGCTGCCGCGGACAGCGACATCCGCGCCGTACGCCGGCTGCCGGTTTCTCGCCTGGCTCGGCGGCGCGTTGTAAGCGGGCGGACGCCGGCCCTGGGAGTTCTTTCGCACCAGGACATAGTTGAACTGCACCGCCGCAGTGTGGGACGCAGATGGTCAGCGCGCATGACATCAGGACGCTGGTGCCCCAGCGCGCCGGGCTCCGCAACCTGCTCAAGGACCCGCGTCAACGTCCGACCGATAGAGCGGCTTGACCGGGCTCGAGTGGTGGTCACTTCCGTGGGCCCCGAGCTTCGGCGCGCCGTGCAGGACGCTCGCGTCATGAGCGACGCAGCGGTCAGCCCCGGGGGACGGTGACGGACGGTGCCGTACGAAGGTCAGGTCACAGGGATGGCGCTGGCGGCAGGTCCAGCTCGGTCTGCACCAGGTGGTTGAAGTAGTTGGTGAACAGGTTGAGCGCCACGAAGGCAGCGGTCTCGGTCAATTCGATGTCGCTCCACCCGGCGTCGAGGGCGCCCTGCCAGGTGCTGTCCTGGACGTGGCCGACGTGCGCCGCCTGCTCGCGGACCAGCGCCAGGAGCGCGGCAAGCTTGGGGTCGGCGATGGACCCGCGGCGGATGTCGAGCGTCTCGGACTCGCTCAGCCCGGCTGCCTTGCCGCCGGCGGTGTGGGCGGCCTGGCAGTACGAGCACTCATCGACGTTTCCGACCGCGAGCGCGATCGCCTCGCGCGTCCGGCCGTCGAAGGTCCCGGTCTCCTGCAGCGCCTCTTGGACCGCGGCGTACATCTCCAGCACAGCCGGTGAGTGGGCCATCGCGCCGTGAATGTTCAGGACCTTGCCGAAGCGGGCGGCGAGCGCCTTCAGCGTGTCGCGGCTGCCCTCGGGAGCCGAGTCGACGGTGTGGACGGGGATGCGGGTCATAGAGTCCTCTCCAAAAGACAGGGGGTCAGGTGGTCCCGTCGTGCGCAACGTCCAACAGCCTGCCTCGGCTGCCCGCAAGGTCACCTGGGTGACCCTTGACGTCTCACCTTCGGCCGCGCCTCGTTGTGTCGTCATGGGCGCAGGGGCGACGGGCCGCACCTATGACCATCCCGAGGAAGGAGCAGCTGTGACGACAGCGGCCAGCCCCGGTGTCACCGACTCCGACGCCGTGCTGTGACCTCGCCCTTCAACGACCTGCCAGAGGTGGGCGCGAGCGGTCGTCGGTTGGCGGCCGCGATGGGCTGCGCCGCGCTGGTGCTGCTGGCGGTCGCCCTTGAGTTGGTGTCCGGACAGGCCGCCAACTCCCCTGAAGACACCCGCTGGGGACCCTTCGTCCCGCTGGGGTGGCCGCAGCCGGTCCGGGTGGGCTGGTGGGTGCTCATCGCGATGGCGGCGGCCACGCACCGCCTGCTCCTCGACGAGCGGTCTGGCTCGCGTCGCCGCTTCCTGGCCGCTATCGCCGCCACGCCGTTTGCCGTGTTCGCAAGCGGCGTCACCATGGGGACCAGTTGGTCAACCTGGCACTGAGCTCGGGGCTCAGGCGCGAGTTGAGAACGATCGTCTCGCCCCCCCCGTGGCGGGAGGTTCAACATCGCATCGTGAGCTGCCGTCCACGGTGACATGCGGTGGTGCGTGCGGCAGTCTCCAAGGGCACGGACAGCCGGGCGGCCATCTGGGCGGGGAGGGACCATGGTCGACGAGTCGATGAGCTTCGAGAGCTTTCGCCAGTCCTTTTACTACGGCGCGCACAGCGACATGCAGGCGAAGTTCCTCGCAGCGATGACGGACGAGCAGGGCGCTGACTCGCTCGCCGGCGTCTTGGCCGCCTTGGGCGAGGCCTTCGACACCGGTGACCTGGATCCGGTGCGCAACGCGGTGTACCAGGCCCAGGTCGATGCGTACGCCCAGGATGATGCGCCGACGGTGCCGGACGCACCGTTCACGCCCTTCACGGGGGACCTCGCGGATCGACGGCTCGCGTTGATCTCCGCCGGGGGCGTCTTCCGGGTTGGCGACGACCCTATGGGCCCGGACGGGCCCTCGCAGCAGGAGTCCCTGATGATGATCAAGGACTTTTTGCGGGGTGCGCCGACGCTGTCTGAGATCCCTCGCGGCACAACTGACGCGATGCTTACGGCGCGGCACCCCGGCTACGACGCGCGGACAGCGCAACGCGACCCGGGAACCGTGTTCCCCCTCGCCGTGCTGAGGGACCTGGCAGCGGAAGGGGCGGTCGGGCTCGCCGACACGCACTACAGCTTCACCGGTGCCACCTCACAGGTACGGCTGCGTGAGCAGGCAGCGCCGCAGTGGGCGCAGCGGTTGCGCGCCGAAGGGGTCGACGCCTGCTTGCTCGTCGCCACTTGACCGGTCTGCCACGGGTCGGTCGGACTCGTCAGCCGGGCCTTTGAGGAGCAGGGTGTCCCCACCGTCTCCGTTTTCATCCGGGCCTTCGCCCATGTTGCCGGCCGGCTGCGGGTACCGCGCGTGCTCGTCACGCCGCACCTGATGGGCCGCACCGTCGGTCCCGTCGGGGACCGAGCGCGGCAACGCGAGGTGGTCGAAGCGGCGCTGCAACTGCTCGTCGAGGCACAGGCCCCGGCGACGCGCGACCTGTGACGGGTTTCGCGGCACCTCGAGCAGGAAGGGATTCGAGCATGCCCACACCGAGTGTGATCGTGTTCGACGTCAACGAGACGCTGTCGGACCTGAAGCCGATGTCGCAGCGGTTCGCCGGCGTCGGGCTGCCGGCTCAGCTCGCCCAGACGTGGTTCGCCCAGGTGCTGCGCGACGGCTTCGCGCTGGCTGCCGCCGGAGGTTCGGCGACGTTTTCGACCATCGCCGAAGGCGTGCTGCGCGGCCTGTTCCCGCAGCACGCTCCGAACCGGGATCCTGACGAGGCTGTGCAGTATGTGCTGGACGGCTTCTCGTCACTACAGGTCCATCCCGACGTACCCGACGGCGTCCGTGCGCTCGCAAGGGACGGCCTACGCCTGGTCACGCTGACCAACGGCGCCACCAGCGTCGCCGACGCGCTCCTCACGACCGCCGGTGTGCGCGAGCAGTTCACGACTCTGCTGAGCGTCGAGGCCGCCGGCCGCTGGAAGCCGGCCCCCGAGTCCTACGAGTACGCCGCCCTGGAGTGCGCCGTGCCGCCCGCGGAGATGCTGCTCGTCGCGGTGCACCCCTGGGACATCGACGGCGCCGCCCGAGCCGGCCTGCAGACCGCGTGGATCGACCGCTCCGGTGCAGCACCGTACCCGCCGTACCTCACCAAGCCCGGCCTCACGGTGTCGGGCGTCGAGGACCTCGCGCGCAAGCTCGCCGGCCACACGCCGCCTATCTGACCCGGCCTCGGGACACCGTCGCCGTGATGCAGCCGGGCTGCCCGCTGCCAGGTCATGGTTGTCTAACACATAGGATGTGCCGCCGAACACTGCCGCGCGATCAGGGCAGCGGATCAGTTCCCATGACGTCGCGCAAGCCGCCCTCGTCGAGCAGCACGGTCGACCCGTAGGCGGTCGACACCAGGCCGCTCTGGCGCAGTTGGGCGATCACCCGGGTGATCGACTGCCGGCGGGCACCAAGCAGGTGAGACATGGTCGTGTGGCTCAGACGGACCACCCGCTGGTGGCCGGCACCCGACTCGGCCAGGTCCAGGAGCAGGTACGCCACCTGCGAGACGAGCGGCTTGCTGGTCACCACCACGAGCCGCCGTCGGTCGTCGTCCAGCCGCCGCGCGATCGACGTCATCCAGCGCAGCGACAGCGACGGCGAGCTCGCCAGCAACTGGGTCCACCGCTGCCGTGACAACGAGATCATCTCGGTGTCGCGACTGGTCACAGCATCGAACGGCATGGGGTTGCCCAGCAGCAAGGGGATGTCCAGGATGACCCCGCCCGTGCGGACCACCGCCATCGTCGCTCGCCCCCCCTCCTGCCGGGCCATGAGCTCGAGCTCGCCGCCCCCGACGACCTGCACGTGCGTCGCCATCGAGCCGGCCGCGGCGACCAGGGTGCCGGCCTCGACGTACCGGACCGTCCCGATGGTGCGCAGCAGAGTCAGTTCACCGGCTCGCAACAAGCCGAGCGTCTCCACGGAGGTGGAGGGACGAATCCAACGCCCAACGGCCGCGGGTGTGGGGGCGGGCACCCGTCGATCCTGCCCTGTCCCGACGCCACCCCGGTGGCAGGCGGCGACCCGTTGAAGCGGCGGGGGGGACGAGCGACCAGGGCGACCGGAGCACAGGTTCGCAACGTCGCTCCCCGCGACAGCTGCCGCAAGGCCTGGCGTGACTCAACCCACGGCTGCAGCCGGGCTAAGGACACCGAGCCTCCTCCGTCGAATCGCATCGAGCGGTAATCAAGCAGGACCCTGCCCGTTCGCCATGACGCCCGCAGGCGTCCGGCAGCCTGAGTTGCCGTGTGCAAAACCGCTTGTGCCCACCGGCCGGGCCGCCGCAGGTAGCGGGTTAGGCCCGCAGCCCTGGGGCTGAACTCACGAACGGGCGCGCACCTCGGCAACCAGGTCCCTCACAGCCGCAGCAACCACGTCCGGATGGTCCTCCGGGATGAAGTGCCCACCACCTTCGATGCGCTGCACCGTCGTGCCGAGGTCGCGGGCGAAGCGCTCGCCGTACTCGATCTTCTGGAACGGGTCGGCGACACCCCATACGACCCGAGCCGGCACACCCAGGCTCGGCAGGGCGTCCTGCACCGCGAGGGTGTCCCGGACGTCCAGGGCGGCGACCTGCCGGGCCATCGCGGCACCGCCGCCATGTTGCTCGTAGGGCCTCATGTGGACGCCCAAGGCCTCTCGTGCCTGCGCCAGGGTGTCGTGGCCGCGGGCGAGCAGCATCCCCAGGGCCGGCTTCAGGGCGACGGCCGGGAACGTGGCCAGCAGCGGCGCTGCCGCCCGCATCAGCTTGACCGAGGGGATCGGCCAGGAGTCGTAGCCGATGCCGTTGGTGATGAGCAGCCCGGCGCAGCGCGAAGGCTCCCGTACGGCGGCGATGTGCACGACGCCGCCGCCCAGGTCGTGCCCCGCGAGGACGGCCGCCTCGATCTCGAGCTGGGCGAGCCAGGCGTTGAGCCGATCCGCCTGCGCGCCAACCGAGATGTCCCTGTCGCGCCCAGCCGGGATGCTCTGGCCGTACCCGGTCATCTCGAACACCAGGACTCGCATCCCGGTCAGCTGCGGAAGGACGTGTCGCCACAGCGCCGGTGAGGTCGGGATGCCATGCACCAGCACCACCGGCAGACCTGTGCCCTGCTCGAGCCAACGGACGGGTGTGCCGTCGACGTCCGAGGTGTGCTCGGAGATCATGACACGCACATCAGCTGCAGCGGCCGGAAGCGGTGACCCGCAGCGGGTTCTCTCCACAACCGGTTCAGCGACCCCGCGATAACAGAACCCAGGCCGGGCAACGGTCCTGCGTGGCCACAGCGGCTGGGTGGGCCGGCCACCGGGCTCACGAGGTAAGTCCGGTCGTGGGGTTGAAAGCAGCCCAGGCGAACCAGAACGCCTCTTGTGAGGGCAACCGCTCCAAGTGACGGCCGTGCAGCGGACCGGCGACGGCCAGACCCCCGATGGACCACGTGCTGTGGGTTTGGTCGTCGCGGAAGTCCTCGCCGAGAGAGGTGAACGTCAGCGGCCGGCTGTCCACCTGCGGCCGATACACGCCGGACGCGCCGATGTTGCGGCCCTGTCGTATGTCGGAGGTGTCCAGGGGTGAACTCACGCCCGGCGACCAGAACACGACCAGGGGCCGGCCGCCGACAGTGGCGGCGATGACGCGGCGGGTCCGGAGCAGCGCGAACGACCAGGCCTCCGACTGACCGGCCAGGGACACGCCGGCCACGCGCTCGAACGGAGGTAGCCGTGGGTCGAGCCGACCGTGGAACAGGAACGGCTTGCTGGCGGTGTCGTAACCTTCGTATGGGTTGGTGGAGGCGGCCAGTTCGCTGCGGTTGGCCAGCGTGACGCTCAGCCCGGGGTAGGTGCGACGCGCCTGGGCCCACGACAGCAACGACGATGGCAGGACCGCCAGCCCGGTGCCGGTTCGGGGGCCGGCGACGGCTTGCCCAGTCGGTTGGGTCCACAGCGAGCGGCTGGCCCGGTCATACATCACCATCGCGGAGCGGTAGAGCGTGCCGGTCACGCCGAACGTCGTGGTGGTGCCGGTGACGCGCCGGTCGTAAGCCACGCCGGTGTTGCACAGCGGGCACCAGGTCGCCGCGACCGGTAGGCCACCGACGATGTCGTTGGCGATCTCGTGGCGGACGAGCGACCGCAGCGGGAACGCGCGGGCCTCACCGGCGTGCTCGATGAGCAACACCTGTTCGCTGTCGACCAGGCTGCGGCCGGCCTCGGCGGCGGTGAGGTGCAGGGGATGGTCGATCGCAGGGATTCCGTCCACCCCTGGGCCGCCGCTGCGGATCTCTGCCGGATCCACCAGCGGCCGACCGACGGTGCGGTCAAGCGCCTCCACCACGATCGGGATGCTGGAGGTGGAGCTCAAGCGGGGTACGGCCGCGGCATGGGCAGTTGAGGGCGGCGCCGCGGTGCGCCCGCAGCCGCTCAGCATCGCTGCGAGGGCCACGGTCACGACCGTCGTGCGCTGCCTCATCGTCGTGTCACCGCCCCGCTGGAAGGGTCACAACGAGGGGGTGAAACCGGTGACGGCCGGACGCAGCGACAGCAGCAGGTGGTCCCACAAGCCCGTGATCAGGAGCAGCCCGAGGGTGACGAGCAGGGCGCCGCCCAGGCGTTCCAAGGCGAGGCTGTGCCGTCGCAGAGCCCCCACTGCCGTCACGCCCTTTCCGAGCAGCAGGCCGACCGCGACAAAGGGCAGCCCCAGGCCGAGGGCGTAGCTGAAGCCCAGGAGGGCGCCGCGGGCGGCGGTGGTGCCGTGACCGGCGGCGGACAAGGTCAGGATCGAGGCCAGCGTTGGCCCGATGCACGGCGTCCAGCCGGCGCCGAACACGATCCCGAGCGGGAACGCGCCGAGCAGCCCGGTTCGCCGGGCCAACCCCATCGCCCGGGCCTCACCCTGCAGCCGCTGGGGCCGGATGACGCCGAGCAGGAACAGGCCCAGGACCAGCACCAGGAGGCCGCCGACGATCCCCACCACCTGCCGCTGCGCGGCCAGTTGCCGTCCTACCGCCCCGAACGCCCCGCCGATCAGGGTGAAGAACACCGCGAAGCCCAGCACGAACAGCCCGCTACCGGCCAGGACCGTCCCACGGACCTTGGCGCCGCCGTGGTCGATCTGCGCCCCTGAGAGGCCGGACACGAACGCCAGATAGCCCGGCACGAGCGGCAGGACGCAGGGTGAAGCGAAGCTCACCACCCCGGCGGCGACGCTGACCGACGCCGCAGCCAGCAACGGGCCGGTTGTGACGTCCATCAGGCTGCGACGCCCAGGTACTGCGCGACGGCGGCCTTCAGCGACGACTGGTCCAAGCCGCCGTTGTGGACGTTCACCACCTTGCCGGAGGCGTCAATAAACAGCGTGGTGGGCAGCGCCCCGCTGGTGTTGAAAAGCCGCAGCAGGTCGTCGTTGTGGTCCCGCGCGGTCGGGTAGGTCACCCCGGTACGGGCAACCATGTCGGCCTGGGCGCTGTCGCTGTCGTTGCTCTGCGGGTTGACCCCGACGAAGTTCACCTTCTGACCCAGCGCGGTGTGCACGGCCTGAAAGTCCGGCATCTCGCGGTTGCACACGCCGCACCAGGAGGCGTAGAAGTTGAGCACCGTCGGTCGACCGGCCAACGTGGCGCTGGTGACCGACCCGCCCTTGAAGGCCGGCAGCGACATGCTCAGGTGCTGAGAGGAGCCGTCATAGTGGGCCTGGAAAGCCTGGTCGGGCGTGCCGGAGCGGGCAACGCCGAACGCGACCAGCGCCAACACCGCCACACCCGCGGCGACGACGCCGCCGCGGGCCACCAGGCGGCGACGCCGGGTCCGGGCCCGGTCGGCGGCCGCGGCAGCCGTGCGGCGCTGCGCAACGTCGCGCTGACGCGCCCGCTGCTCCTCGTTCGTGGCCATGCAGGCTCCTCAGGCTCTCGGTCCGGTGCCTGTCAGGACACAGACCAGGCACCCTTGATTGCATGGCACGAAGGATCATGGCGCGAAGGGCCGCCCTACCCAGGCGCGTGCAATCACGCGGCACTGCGCGGCGTCCTGCCAGGGGAGGAGGTGACAGGTGACACCGCAGGCGTCCGAGGAGTTCCTACAGATGACGTTGGCGCACCTCGATGCCGTGCATGCCCTCGCCCGGCGACTGGTGCGCGAACACGCCGAGGACCTGGTCCAGGAAACCTGGCTCAAGGCGTACGCCGCCTGGAACGGCACACCGCCCCGCGACCCGCGCGCCTGGCTGGTGACGATCTGCCTCAACACGGCCCGCTCGTGGTACCGCCGGGACGCCGCCCGACCCGAGCTGCTCACCAGCGACCCAGCTGGGACACTCGCCGCGACCGCCGACCCGGCTGCCGACGCGATCGGGCGGATCCGGGCCGACGCGGTGCACGAAGCCCTATGGACGCTGCCCGAGGTGCAGCGGATCGCGATCACGCTGATGGACCTGTCGGGGTTCACCGCGCAGGAGGTCGCCGGGCTGACCGGCGCCCCACGCGGCACGGTGCTCGCCCGGGTGCACCGCGGGCGCAAGGCGCTGGCCGCAGTCCTGCGCACTCACGCCCCCGAGGACCCCGATCGGACCGGCACGGAGCGGGCTCATGAGCAGCACTGATCGGTCCGGGGCCGGCCGCCAGGCGACCCATGACGGCGAAACCGCCGCGGCGGACTACCTCGGCGGCGGGCTGCGCCCACGGGCGGTGCGTGCCTTCGAACGGCACCTGCTCAGCTGCGAGCGATGCTGGCAGGAAGTCGACGAGGGCCGGGCCGGCCGTCGACTCGCCGAGTCGGCCCGGCAGGTCGCCCCCTCGGAGCTGCGCGAGCAACTACGCGCGACCATCGCCAGCGAGGTCAGCGCGGACGCGCCCGGGGACGGCCGGTTCACGTCCGGGGACCCTCTCCCGCCGAGCCGGCGCGGGCCGGATCAGCGGAGCCGGGGTCAGCTGGCAGCGCTGCGCGCCGGCCGCCTGACCTGGATCACCGCGGGCGGCGGACTGGCGCTCGCCGGCCTGGCGTTGCTGCTCGTGATAGCCGCCCACCCGGGCCGTAGCGGGCCGCCCCGTCAGCCCGCCGCGATCAGCGCCGCCGTCGCAGACTTCCGCGCGCTGCGACTACCCGGCACCGAGGTACCGCGGGCCGGCGCACCGGACCTCAGCCAGGTCAGGCTGCGCCCGATGGGGGCCGCCGCCGGCGTCGTCGGAGGCCGGGCGGTCACCGCCTACGCGTACCGCGACAGTGCCGGGCGGGACCTGCTGATCTACCTGTCCCAGGAGCCGTTCCCGACCGCCCCCGGCGCCGAGCGCCTGAGTGGACCCGACGGACCGTGGATTGCCGGCGCCGGCGGGGTCACCGTGCTCTGTGCGCGCAGCCCGCACGCCATGCTGGTTCTCGGGCTGGATCGCCGGTTGGTCCTCGAGGTCGCCCGTACCCTGAACGTCACCTGAGACTCGGCCGTCGCGGTCGCGACGCGACGGCCAAACGCAGCCAGCCGTCGCCGGCGGCTGAGGATCCCGTCCTTGAGCGGCCGTGGCCGAGGCGCCTCGGGACCCTTGATCTACGCAACCTCAGCGCGCCATCCGGGTCTGTTCCGCCCGGCGACCGATCATGTGGCTGGCCGAGCCGGGGTATCGAGCGCCCGGACCGGGCGCGACAACTCAGCCTCAACGGATGTTGAGCACCCCGTCGTCGCCCGGCGGCCGGCCCTCGGCCAGGTCGAGCAGCCGATCGACGGCGTACGCCAGCGGGTCCGTGCGCCGGGTTACCAGCAGGTCGACGTCCAGCACCCCTGAGGTGACGGTCGGCCCGAAGGGCGACCAGAACGCCCCATCGACGGTCACGGTGAGCTCGGGAGGTAGATCGGTGTCCATGGCCGTCACGCCCATCCCGCCCGTACTGGCGCGACCGCGCCGCACCACCGGCCGGACGAGGTGATGCTCGTCGGACACGCCGAGGCTGCGGTGCAGGTCGCACAGCCGGGCCAGCTCGGCCGCGTCCTCCGCCAGCAGGGTGGTCGCGATCCTCACCTCGTGCCCGCGTTCGACCAGGCGCGGGATGGACTGGACGACCTTGCGGAAGTTGTCGGGTGCGCGCAGCAGGTCGTTGTCGTCGGGCTCCGGCCGGTCCAAGCTGATCTGTACGGCGACCGGCAGGCCGGCCAGCGGGCTGATCCGGTCGAGCAGCCGCCGCGTGAACAGCGTCCCGTTCGTCAGCACCAGCACCGGGAGGTGCCCAGCCAGCTCTTGCAGCAGCTGCGGCAGGTCGGTGCGCAGGAAGGGCTCACCGCCGGTCACGCCGAGTCCGGTGAAGCCCAACAACCCGGCCTGCTCCGCCAGGTGCAGCATGCGAGCGCCGGCCAGTTCGCGGCGCGGGACGCGCGGAGCGGACTCCGTGAGGCAGTAGGCGCAGGCCAGGTTGCAGTGATAGTTGCTGTACAACCACAGCCGCCCGGACACCGTGGCATCCGCGACCGCGCCGGACAGTCGGTTCATGGTGGCGGTGCTCACCCGGCAAGGCCCTCGCTGACCAGTCGGGACAGCGTCTGCGGCGCGGTCGGTAGAGCCAGCGACGTGGCGTACCGGTTGAGCATGAGCGTGGCGGTTGCACAGACGGTCAGCTCCACCACGGCGCCGTCCTCGAAGTGCGCCGCGAGCAGCTCGCGGGCGGCCGCCAGCTCCAGCTCGCTACCGGCGTGCACCGCGTCGGACCAACCGATGACCGCCAGGTCGGCGGGGTCGTCGAAAGCCGGAGTAAGCGGCAGCTCGCCGCGCAGGCTGCGCACCTGACCGAGGCTCAGCCCACTATCCAGCGCCACGACCGTGTGCGTCGACGTGCAGTAGCGGCAGCCGGCCAGGGCCGACACCCGCAGGATGACGATCTCCTTGGTACGTGTCGGCAGCCACGAACCGCCCAGGGCCGCGCCGATAAAAGACAGCGCGGCCGGCAGCAGGTCAGGCACGTGCGCAAGAGACGACGCGATAGGGCCGGGATCGCCCTCGGCGAAGTACGGGCGAGTCGGCAACGGCGCCGAGGCAGCGTCGAGCAGCCGCACGCGGGCAGCCGGCTCCACGACCGACAGCGCGGTCAGGACGGCCACCGCCCGCGCAGCCGGGCCTGCACGCCGGGCGTGCCGTCGAGCCCCCACACCCGCCCGGACGGCAGCCATACCAGCAGGAGCAGCGGCACGACCTCGAGCGGCTGCTCGAACAACCACCTGTCGTTGCTGAGGTACAGCGCGGCCAGGAAACCGACCTGCAGCAGCCCAAGCAGCGCGCCGAGTCGGCTCGCCAGACCGAGAACGAGCAGCAGCCCGATGCCGAGCTCGGCAGCGGTGAACACCCACTGGAAGAACCCGAAGTGGGCCAGGAACACGTCGTTCACCAGCGGCCGGATGCCCGGCAGGGCGTGGCGGGCGTTCTTGTTGGCCTCCACGTTCAGGATGAAGCGGGTGTCGCTGCGGTCGATGAGGTTGGCGATGTACGGCCCGATCGTGACCGCATGGACCTCGAACAGCTTGGCCAGTCCGTTGAGCAGGAACACCAGGCCCAGGAAGCCGCGCAGCAGCGCCAGTCCCCGTGCCAGGCTGACCGCGGACGGCAGCGGCGGTCCGTCGGCGGCGATTGGTCCGCGACCCGCTCGCGCGGTTGTGTCAGGTGCTGTGGGCATGTTGCTCCCCCTCGAGGACGGTCGTCCTTCTAGCTGGACGCGGCACAGCCAGCCTTGATTGCACGTCGATGCGCGCCGGCATCTGCTCACTCACCTGAAGCTTCCTCGTCGCCCCAGACCCGACGCCAGGTAACAGTTGCGGGAGTTTTGACCCGCTCCTCGCCAAGCTCCGCGGTAGAGCGCACCGCAGATCACGTCGGCCTACCGGCGAGCGGCACGTCCCCCTGGTTCACGTGGAGACCTCACGGCCCCCATCCCGGCAGTTCGTTGCGCGCGCTCGCGCGAGTCGGCGATGCCGAATTTGGGCTCGTGAGGCGACGGCCTTGGGCACCGGTGATGCCATTGGGGCACAGCGTCCCAGCGGAGGTGTTGCGATCAAGCACCAGCAGGTCTGAAGGAGCAACCCGTGAACTGGACGCTCACCATCTACAGCAACCGGTCGTGCCGCTACTGCCACCGGCTGATGAAGCAGCTCGACAGCGCGAACGTCGAGTACACCTCGGTCGAGCTCAAGCGCGACTCAGCCGCTGCCGAGCACGTCATTCAAGTGAACGGTGGTAACCAGACCGTGGTGTTTTCCGACGGATCGGGGGCGACCGGCTGGATCGACTGGCGCGGAACGCCGTGGCCGCCCGTGCACCCCGCCGACGGTGACCGGCCGCACCCTTGGCCAGGTCGCGCTCGGTCTGGTCGGCCGATGAGAGTTCACTCCTGGTCCGGCACGGTCAGACGGGACGGCGGCCCGCACGGCGTGGCCATGTTGCCGGGCGTCGACGCGCAGACACGTGCGCGGCTGAACGCACGGATGATGGGGATGTCCTCATGCGCGCGGTAGAGCGCAGGCCGGCGCTTTCGCTCCTGCTTCCTTTCGTCCTGGTGTCCTTCGCGGCCAACTCACTGATCACCCGCTACGTCGTGCGCGACAACCTGCTCGACGCCGGCCTGCTCACTGCGGTCCGGTTTACGGCGGGGGCGGCCGCCCTGGTCCTACTGAGCATCGCCCGACACGAACGCGTCCGGGTCGGCAGAGCCAATCTCCGGCCAGCGCTGTGGCTCGGGATCTATGCGGTCTGCATCTCCTACGGCTACCGTCACATCGGAGCCGCCGCAGGCACCTTCATCTTCTACGCCGCCGTGCTGCTGACCCTGCTCATCGACGACCGCCGACGCGGGACCCGCCTGCCGGCTCGCCGGCTGGTCGGCGCCGGGGTGGCGCTGGCCGGCATCGCAGTCCTGGCGTCGGCCTCGGTCGACACGGTGACCCCGCTCGGCGTAGGTCTGCTGGTCGCGACCGGGGTGGCCTGGGGCCTATACACCGCAGCGGGGCGCGCCGCCGATGACCCGCGCACCGCCACGACCGGGCACTTCACGCTGCTCGCGGCTGTGCTGCTGCTGCCGGCCGGTGCAGGTCTGGCGACGGGTCTGCACGTGACTGCCGAGGGCATGGGGTGGGCGGTCGTGATGGGAGCCGGCACGACCGCCTTCGCCTACGTCGCCTGGTACGCCTGCCAGCGCGTCCTCACCGGGGCGCAAGCGGGTGTGGTGCAGCTTGTAATCCCGGTGCTGACCACCGTGGGTGCGGTCGCCCTGCTCGGCGAACCGCTGTCAGCCCGGCTGATCGTCGCCGCCGCCCTGGTAGGCGCGGGCATGTTCCTGGGGCGCGCGGCTCCCGCCTCTCCCTCCTCGGTCAACCGGTCCGCCGCTCCAGCTCACAGGCGCCTTCGCTCCTAGCCGCCGGCGTGGTGGATCGCAGACCACTACGACCGCCCATCGTCGACACGGCGGCCACCACCGAGTCGCAGGCCAACAGGACGATTTCGGGTGTGCCCGGCCATACCGCAGGACGTGCACCGCGACCCCTGGGGTTTCCACCCAGCGATCGAATCTGCCTACATCTTGCCTACATTCGGGCCCGCGGAACGACCAAGGGCATGATCACCAACCTCGGTGAACATGCCCTTGACCTGGGATTTTACGCTGTAGCGGGGGCAGGATTTGAACCTGCGACCTCTGGGTTATGAGCCGCTATCAAGCGGACTACCACAACGCTGTCTGACTGTGCAAAGATGCAGGTCAGAGGCGGTTTTCGTGTCAGCCGGTGTCAGCTCGTGCCAGCCCGTGTCACACGGTCCACGGTCAGATGACGGTCAAATGATCAAGGTGGTGGCAGGGTGGGCTTCAGCCGCAAGCGAGTCGGCCACGACGGCCGCCCTCGCTACACCGCCTACTACCTGGACACGCAGGGCCGGGAGCGGTCCGCCGGCACGTTCGCCACCCGCCGGGACGCCGACCGATCCTGGCAGCAGGTGGAGGCCACCCACGCGGCCGGTCGGCCCACCGACCCACGTCGAGGTCGCGTGAGCTTCCGGACCTACGTCGACGACGTGTGGTTCCCGCACCACGTCCTCGAGCCGAGCACCCGGCAGAGCTACCGCTACAACCTCGACCGGCACATCCTGCCGACGTTCGGGGCAATGAAGATGTCCACCGTCTTGCCGCTGCAGGTCCGGCAATGGGTGACGGCAATGGTTGCCGCGGGCGTCTCCCCCGCAACGATCCGGCACAACAAGATCGTGCTGTCCGCCGTCTTCACCACGGCACTCAACGACTTCGTGATCACCCTGCACCCATGCCGGGGCGTGAAGTCGCCGACCGTGCCGGTCAAGGAGTACCGCATCCTGACGCCGGAGGAGTTCGACCGGCTGCACGCGGTCCTGGGGTCCCCGGCCGCTCAGCTGCTCGTCGAGACCGCGGTCGAGTCCGGGCTGCGCTGGGGCGAGCTGATCGAGCTGCGGCTGCGCGATGTGCACCAGCCGAGCGGAATCGTCACGGTGACCCGCTCGGTTACCGAGGTGCAGCCGCAGTTCGGCACCAACGGCGAGCGGTTCGTCGTCAAGCCCTACCCCAAGGGTCGGCGCTCACGGCGGTTCCGGCTGCACCCGAGACTGGTTGCCGCGCTGATGGCGTACGCCGACGCCCGGGGCAAGGAGCTCGACGACCTGCTGTTCACCTACGACGATGTCGCCTCTCGCCCGACCGGGCCACCCCTGGCGCTCGCCAGCGCCGGCGACCTCGGGCTCACCGAGCCGATTGCTGGCGGCGGGCGGTACCGGCACGGGAGCCTCAGCGCGTACACCGCTGGCCGCTGCCGGTGCGTGCACTGCCGGGCCGGGTTCGCCGAGTACCGGGCGCGGCGACGTGCCGCGGGGCACGACGAGCCGCGCGGCGTGCGGACCAGGCAGACCGACGGGCACCTCCCCCGCGACTGGTTCCGCCGTCAACTGTGGTTGCCGGCCTGCCGTGCTGCGGGTATCGACCCGCCCATCCGGCTGCACGACCTGCGGCACTCGCACGCGTCCTGGCTGCTGGCCGGCGGCGCCGACCTGCAGGTGGTCAAGGAGCGGCTCGGGCACCGCAGCATCGCGACGACGGAGAAGTACCTGCACACGCTGCCCGACGCCGACGAGACGGCTCTTGCCGCGCTCGACCGGGTCCGATCCAAGCCTCGGGCGGTGTGATGCGTCTTCTCAGATCGACTGTTTGCCGGACCAGCAAACACCGCAGTTCCAGGCCCGTCAGCCAAGCTCATCCATGGCAGCCAGCAACTCCTCGACGAGAATCGCCACAGATCCCCTGATGGTGTCCGGGTCGGCGAGGTTGCCGACGCCGGCGCCGGCAAGGCTCGCGATGAGTCCTGTCGCATCTGGGCCATCGCGCCGCAACGCTCCCAAGGCGGCAGCCGTCACCGCACTCGCCAGTGGATCTCGGACGAGGTCCACCAGGCGCTGCGCCATGGCCTCGGTCGAGGTGGCCTGCAGTAGGCGAAGCACGTCGAGGCCGTCTTTGGGTTCGTGGCGCGCGGGGTTCTCTCTTCTCTCCTCGATCTTGGTGACCTTGGCAACAAGCAGCGCCGCCGGTCCGGCGACACGCAATCGAACCATCCGCGGGTCACTGGCTTCGAACGCGACGATGTCGCGTAAGTCGTTGTCGATCATGGCCGGCTCGAGGCCCGTCGTACGTCGTGCTGCGCGGTTGCCATGCATCGGTAGTCGCGCAGAACGGCGACTGCTCCCGCCGCTCAGCGCCTCGGGCACCATGAGATCGACGGCGACGCCAAGGCGCCCGCGCCAGGCGCCTGGGTCCGGGGCGAGCTCGAAGCCGGCGCCTCGCAGGGCATCTTCCAGCAGCGGCTGGTCGAGCAGCTTGGCGGGGAAGAGCGCGAGGTCGGCATCGGTCGTTGTCGGCACGACGATCAACTCAGCGTCGCCCGTGTGCAGGTAGACGGCTTGAGCACCAACGAGGACCACGGCGTCCAGGTGCGGCGCGAGCGCCTGGAGCGCATCCAGCAGCACGGACCGGGCTAGCACGTACTCCGGCGGTTGCCTTGCCGTCATCGCACCCACCCTTCGTCCTTGGCCGCCAGGGCTTCGATGAGCGAGGCACCCTCCTCGGGCGCCCGGCCCGGACCGGTAAGCAAGTCGACGACTACCTGGCTTGGTGCCGCGAAGGTGAGGCCCTTCTTGACCTGCGCCCGTCGGTAGACCACGGAGTCGAACGCTTCGACGAGGACAACGTTCGCTCCGCGGTCCACCGGTCGCAGCTGCAGGGCCTCAGCGGCGACGCCGGCGTCCGGCACGTAGATCGTCAACAGCGCCAAGGGAGCCACGGCGGCCTGGCCGCGTGGCAGGTAAGTACGTGTCGCGGCCTCGGCGGTGATGGCGTAGGCACCCTCGAACGTGCGGAGGCCGCTGAGGGCCTTGTCGATGCCTCGCGCGGCGAGCATCGGGACAGCCAGGTTGGACGACGCGAGGCCGTAGTCCGCGCTCCATCGACGCGCGAGCGAGCGCTTGCGGACGTCGGCGACCTGGCCGCCTGGGTCTCGCTGGACAAGGTCCTCACGCACGAGCAGCTCCAGCGCTCGGGAGCTGGTGGCAGCACCGACCTCCGCCAACTCAGCAAGCGCCCGGACCCCGAGAGGCAGTTCTTCGTCCAGCAGGGCACGAACGACGCGGGCAGCTCCCGGTCCCTTCAGTGACTTGAGGCGTCGATCGTCCGCGTCGGTGAAGGGACTACGACTCGCGCCGGCGCGAGCGATGAAGACGGTCGGCCGATCAAGCTTGAGCCGAAGGTTGCCGGTCGAGTCAAACCAGCCCACCCCGGCCTCCTCGAGGAGCTCGCGCACTCGGGGGGACAGGTATGGCGCCGCCACGAGCAAGGCCACGTCATCAGGGCCCCGGTAGGACGCCAACTGCCGCAAGACTCCTGGCACGTCGCGAGGTTCGACCACCTGCTTCGCTTGGACCACGACGCGTCCAGTCATGCCGTCCGGCGCGGTCATCGCGAAGACAGCGTCGGCGCGACCACCGGATGTGGTCACCTCCGTCTCCCACGTGAGCGACCAGGTAGACGGCAGCGCCGTTCCAACCTCCACAAGCAGGGAGCGGAACAGTGCTGTTCCACGCAACTGAACATTCCGCTTCACGTGGAACACGTTATCTTGCGGAACGCCCTTGGAGCAAGCAGACTGGCACCCGGGCATCGGGAGACAGGAGAAGACCGTGAGCTGCGTGATGTGCGACGGCACCATGGTCGCCGCGACCCGCTCGAAGGCGCTTGAGCGGGACGGGAGCCTTGCCGTGGTACGCGCTGTCCCCGTCCTGGTCTGCGAGAGCTGCGGCGAGGTCTACCTCGACGCCGCGGTGGCCCGGCAGCTCGACGTCTTGTTCCGGCGCCTGCTGGACGGGCCCGTGGACCAGGTGGTCGGGCACTACGAGCCGTCCGCGGAATAGCGCGGCATGGACGGTGCTGCCGGCGCAGAACACTGAAGGGGCCAGCGGCCTGGGAGAGCCGCCGCCACCCTGTCGGGCCGACCTGCATCAAGACAGGGGCCTTCGGCCCTGTTTGGGCGCGTGCCGGCTCGGAGTGCCGGAGCCGCGCTCGCTCATGCCGCAGGCGGGGCGGGTGCGCTCACTACGCCGCCGCCAGCACGTGTGCCGGGTGTCCAGCGCTGCGGGGCCCGTCCTGCCAGCGAGCAGGTGCTCTGCTCCGTTGGTCGAAAAGTCTCCCCGATATCGGGGCCGCCGCCGGCTCCTGTTGCGAAAGGGTTCCCATGCCCTTGGGCTATGCAGGCGCCGCATTACGGGTGCCGGCGGCCCCAACAACGGCGGCGGCGAGCAGGAGCAGGCCGCCGAGCAGGTAGATGGCCTGGATGCCGACGGCGTCCGCGAGCAGCCCCCCGCCGAGCAGACTGAGCATCCTGCCGGTCTGCCAGAGCATGTCGAACCCGGCGAACGCGCGGCCTCGGAGGTCTTCGGGGACGCGTGACTGCACCAGGCTGCTGAAGGTGACGTTCCCCGTCGAGGTGGACAGGCCGTAGAACAGCAGCGCCCCGGCGGCGAGCGGCACCGTCGTCGCCACGGCGAGCACCAGGTCGACGACGCCCCGGACGGCGTACGGGCCGAAGACGAACAGCGGCCTCCGGGGGTCCTTGATCTTCCGCAGGAGCAGCAGCGGCCCGAGGGCGGCCCCGGCGCCGATCGCTGCGACGAGCAGCCCGAAACCTTCGCCGCCGCCGAGCCGGTCCTGGGCGAGGACGACGAGCAGCGCGCTGGTCGCGCCGGCGGACAGCGCGGCGAGGAACTGCCCGGCAGCCAGGGCCTTGAGCAGCGGGATCTCCCCGAGGGCGGCGAGGGCCTCGCGGGCGTGCGCGAACGGGCTGCTCACCTTGATCGGGCGGGCGCGTTCGGGCTCGCGCAGCCCCCGCAGCACGACGGCGGAGAGGGCAAACGAGACGGCGTTGACGGCGAACGCCCACCCGAACCCGACCTGGACGGCGAGCAGCGCCGCGACGGGCGCGACGGCGATCTGCGCGGTGACCGCCGCCGTCCAGATTCCGCTGTTCGCCGCGACCAGCTCCTCGTCCCGCACGACCGAAGGGAGGAGCGACTGGGCTGCTGGGGAGAAGCAGACCTGCCCGGCGCTGAGCCCGAAGGCGACCGCGTAGGCCACCGCGACGTGGTCGTGCCAGACCGCCAGCACGCCGGCCAGCAGCACGCGGACGACGTCGGCGGCGACCATCACCTTCACCCGAGGCAGCCGGTCGACGAGGCTCCCGGCCAGCGGCGCGAGGAGCAGCACCGGGACGATCTCCGCCAGCACCACAACGGACACCCCGAGGCCGCTGCCGGTGAGCATGACGACGAGCAGGGCGAGGGTTGTGAACTGCGCGACGTCGCCGACCTGGCTGATCGTGCGGGCGGTCCACAGCCTTCGGTAGGCCGGCTGGGCGAGCAAGGACCGCAGACCGGGACGGGGCTCGGCGGTCGCGGTCACGTGCTCGTCACGCCCGGGGTCAAGGGAGCAGTCCGCCTTCGCCGGGAAGCGTCGTGACGACCTGTCCGTCGAGCAGGCGCCATGCGTAGTAGGCGGCGGACAGGAGCAGGACGGCGGCGAGGACCTTGTCGACGCGGCGGGACTTGCGGGGATCGTCGGGGACGAGCCACCGGCCGCCCGCCGCCGCGGCGGCGTTGAGCGTCGCGGCCCTTCCGACGACGAACGTGGCGACGACGAGCAGGGACGCGAGCGGGCCTGCGGCGGCGGCGGCTGCGCCGACGGCGGCGGCGACGGGGGCGCAGCCGGGACAGCCGCTGACGGAGAACAGGACTCCGGCGCTGACCGCCCGGAGCGGGTCGGGCGGGAGAGCTTCAAGCCGGCGGCACACGGCGGGGCCGCGGGCCAGCAGGAGCCGCACCCCCACGACGGTGAGCAGCGCGATCGCGACGACGGTCAGGACGACGGCGGCGCGGGTCAGGAGGACGAGCACGCCGAAGAACGCGGCGGACAGTGTCGCGACGACGCCGTCCATGCCGATGACGAAGCCGAGGACGACGGCGAAGCCGCGGGGGCCGCTGACGGCCGCCGGCCGGTCCTGCCGCGCGGCGGCGCGCGCCGGGCCGACGAGGGCGACGCGGCGGGGACGCTCGGCCACGCGATCGGCGTGAGGGTCAGGACGACGCCGACGACGGCGGCGAGGAGCGGGGCGAGTAGGCCGGCCTGCTCGATCCTGGCGGTCAGGAACGCGATGAGGTCCGGCACGCGCCCTCCCAGGGCTGCTCGACGGGCGCTCGACGCGGCGTGTGGCCCACGCCCACAGTACTCCAGGGGAGTACCTTTGGCGCATGACCACGCATGCCTGGGCCGAGCACGTCGTCCGCGTCGACCTCGTCAGCGGCGACCCCGAGGTCGCGTCCGAGACTGTCCGGTTCCTGGAGGGGCGGTTCCTCGACCGCGATCCGGAGGTGCACGCCGAGCCGGGAGGGGTCCGCCTCCACACGCCGACCGGGACGGCGGTGACCGCCGCCGACGTGGCGCTCGCGCTGGCGGAGGCGGGGGTGCGGGCCCACGCGGTCCACGAACGGGTGGAGTGGAGCGTCGCGGACTGCGCCCCCGGACAGTCGCTGGTCAAGGCGCCGACCTCGCGCGGGGCGTCTCGGTGAGCGAGCTGCTGTACGACCTGCTCGGCCTGGCGTACTGGGCCGCGATCATCGGCGGGCTCCTGTGGTGGTTCCTCGCCGTCCGGAAGGCGCGCCGGCCGCGGGTGCGGACGCCGCAGGAGGAGGCCGAGCTCGCCGGGCTGCGAGCCGCGATCGACCGTGACCGGCGCAGGCCGGCGGTCCGCCCCGGACCCTAGGTGCGCGGGGGTCGACCTTCCTTTGCGCCTGAGCCAGGCGTTCGCGAGCGGATCGCCGTGCCCGTTCTTGCCGTTCGCTCGCTGCTCCTGGATGGCGGCAAGCGTCCGGATCGACGCGCGGCCGTGCCGCCGCCGCCGGGGAACGCGTGGGTGCCCGCGCGGCTACTTCGTCTCCGTCGCCGACCTGCCGACGACGGCGTTCCAGGCCGCGGCGAACGCTGCCTCGCGGGCGACGTGCTGGGCGCGGGCGCGCTTGATGAAAGGCGAGTGCTGCACCGACTTGATGAGGCTGCTGTTGATCGCGGCCACCGGTTGCCGGAGCGGCCGCTTGACGTCGATGAACAGCACGACGCGCTCCCCGTCGGTGCGGTTGTGCGCCGAGTGCAGGTAGGTGTCGTCGAACACCATGCTTCTGCCCTCCTCCCAGTGCCGGACCTGCCCCCCGACCTCCATCGAGCACTGGTCGCCGGGCTCGGGGACGATGAGGGCGAGGTGGTGGCGCAGGACGCCGCGGTAGGGCCCGCGGTGCGGCGGCAGGGACTTTCCCGGGCCGAGGATGGAGAAGAACGCGGTGGTCACCTCCGGGATCGCGCGCAGGACCGCCGCGGTGCGGGGGCAGCGCAAGCAGTTGGGGTCGTCCCAGACGTTGTAGCCGACGAACCAGAACGTCTTCCACTGGTCGTCGTCGGACAGCTTGATGTCGTCCGGGGCGATGTCCTGGAAGTTCGGCAGCGCGTCCCGTACACGCAGGACCTGCTGCGCCTCCTCGCGGATCGCCGGGAAGTGCTCCTCCAGCAGCGGTGTCCAGGGCAACAGGGCCGGGTCGAGGAACGGGTCGGTGGGCACGGTGCTGTACCGGCCGAACGTCCGGTGGGCGAGGTCGGGCAGGGCGCGGCTGTGCTGCACGGCAGCCTGCGCCCTGGCGAGCATCTGGAGCGCGGCGCTGCTCATCGTGCGCCTCCGGCACGTGCAACCACGGATGCGCCCGTAGCCGTCGACCCGTCCGCGCCGCATCGCGGCGGCAGACCCGTCCGGTCTGACCTGGCTTGAGCGGTCGAGGATGCAGAGGCCGCGGTCCCGCCGGCGGCTCCTGCCGCTCCGCCTGCGGTCGGCTTTGCCGGGATCGGAGAGGTGCCAGCGCGCGGTCTCGGAGCCGAGCCGGCCGACGGCGCGTCGTACGGCGCCACACCCTCGCCGCTGTCGCAGCTCGGCGAGGGGGGCGGTGGGACGCGTCCGGTCGAGCGGCGCGTGCGGGCGGCGTCGAGCAGGTCTTGCGCCCGCCACAGCAGGGTCCGCGGCCGGTACAGGAACGGGCAGCCGCTTCCCCTGCTCGCCAGTTGCTCCAGCCCATCGACCAGTCCGGCCGCGCGCAGGAGCCCGTCCTGGAACGATCGGCAGGTGTCGTGTGCCCCCCGACGGGTCCAGGCCCACCGCCAGGCGCCGTCGTAGCCCTGGGCGTAGGCGCGGAGCCTGGCGGCGACCTCCCCGTCGGGGACGGGCTCGGTCAGGACCGGGTGGAACGCGTGCGCGGCGGGCTGGCCGTGCTGGGCGTCGCGGGACCACGTCCCCGTCCGCCCGATGAGCCCGGCCCCGTTCAGGACCCCGTCGGTGCCGCGGGTGAGCTGCCGCAGCCCGACGGGAACCGCCCGGGGCCACCATCCCCAGCTCTCGTCGCCCGCCTCGATCCACCAGTGGCCGTACAGGTCGCGCATCGTCGGGTTGTCCCGCTTCACCGTGACCCACAGCAGGGTCCGCGGCGCCCCCCAGACCGTCTGCACGCCCGGAAGGGTGGCGGGAGCTGGCGGGGCGGCGACCCGCGGGCCTGCGGGGCGTCGTCGGAGCGCCGCCTGCGTCCGCCGGAGGTTCGCCGCGCGCAGCCGGGACCGGGCCCGGAGCCTGCGGGCCCGGCGGCGGACCTTGCGGAGCACGCCGGGACGACGTGCCGCGGCGGTGGACGTGCCGGTCACGGCTTGCGGTCGCCCTTGCCCATCTTGCCCTTCTTGTCGCCGCCCTTGTCCGCCTTGCTCTTCTTCTGCGCTTCGTGCGCCTGGCGCCTGGCGTCCCGAAGCTGCTTGCTCGTCGGGGCGGCGGGGTCGGGCTGCTCGTCGCTCACGCGGCTTCTCCTGCTGGCGTGGCGCGCCCGGCGGCGCGGTCGGTCTTGGGGGACGTGCTCAGGACGGGGCCCTCACGGCGAAGCGCGTCGGCGCCAGGTCGGGCGGGGTGGGCTTTGTCGGCGGCGATGCGACGGACGGCCTCGCGGGCGTCCCGGTCGACCCCGTCGACGATCCCGCTGTTGAGGCGGGTCTGCCACGGCAGCCCGACCCAGTGCAGCCCCGGGACCGGGGAACGCCCTGCGTCGTGGACGGGCCTGCCCTCATCTTCGAGCGCGCCGGGGATCGCGAGCCAGCCGTGGTCGGGCCGGTAGCCGGTGCACCACAGGACCGCGTCCGTTGCCACCTCGGTCCCGTCGGCCAGCACGACCGTGCGGCCCCGGGCCGCGACGACCCGCTCCCCGACCATCCGAACGGTGCCTGCGGCGACGAGCCCTTGCAGCTCTCTGCCGATGATGCCGTCGCCGCGGGCCCGGACCAGCCGGGAGATGCGGCTGCTGCTCGGGCTGTTGAGGATGCCGGTGAGCCAGAACCACCAGTAGACGCTCAGCCCGAGCACGCGCGACGGCAGGAACCACATCCCGTCCGGCGCGGCGACGGTCACCCGACGGCCGGCGCCGGCGACCTCTACCGCGAGCTGGGCGGCGCTGTTGCCCGCCCCGACGACCAGCACGTCCCGGCCCGGCAGGTCCTCGGGGCTGCGGTAGTCAGACGAGTGGATCTGGACCACCGAACTGTGCACACCGGACGCGGCCTCAGGGACGAAGGGCGCCGTGTACGGGCCGGTCGCGACGACGACGTGCCGCGCCCGGATCCGCCCCGTCGACGTCTCGGCGACGAACCCGCCGCCGTTGTCTCGGGTCAGCGTGAGGACGCGGGTCCGGAGCCGGACGGGCAGCCGCTCGCGGGCGGCGTACGAGGCGAAGTAGTCGGCGGCCTCGTCCTTGCTGGCGTACTCGCCCGTGCCGCGCGGCATCGGCGTGCCGGGCAGGGAGCTGAACCGGCGGGGGGTGAACAGCACCAGGCTGTCCCACCGTCGCCGCCAGCTCTCGCCGAGCCGCTCTGCCCCGTCGACGAGCAGAAACGACAGCGACGTCCGCCGGCCGAGCCAGTGGCCGGTCCCGAGACCGGACTGGCCCGCCCCGATGATGAGGACGTCGACCTCCACACCGTCGCGATCGGTCACCGTGCGCCCGCCGCTGCGGATTGCCTCGGGGCGGTGTCGCTCGCGGCGGCCAGGACGGACGGGGTGAAGCGGTTCAGGCGGGCGCTGTTGAGCACGACGCTGATGCTGGAGATCGCCATCGCGGCGGCCGCGATCAGCGGGGACAGCAACGCACCGGTGAACGGGTAGAGCAGACCGGCGGCGACGGGGATCGCGGCCATGTTGTAGCCGAAGGCGAGCACCAGGTTCTGCCGGATGTTGCGCATCGTGGCCTTGCTCAGCGAGATCGCCGTGACCAGGCCGCGCAGCTCGCCGGACATCAGGGTGATGTCGGCCGCTTCGATCGCGACGTCAGTTCCGGTGCCGATCGCGACGCCGACGTCGGCCTGGGCGAGGGCGGGGCTGTCGTTGATGCCGTCGCCGACCATCGCGACGAGCTTGCCCTCGTCCTGCAGCCGGCGGACCTCGGCGGCCTTCTGGTCGGGCAGGACGTCGGCCAGGACCCGGTCGATCCCGACCTGCCGGGCGACGGCGTTCGCGGTCCGCTCGTTGTCGCCGGTCATCATCGCAACTTCCAGGCCGAGGCGCTGCAGTGCGGCGACGGCGGCGACGCTGTCGGGCTTGACGGTGTCGGCGACGGCGACGAGCCCGGCGGCCCGGCCGTCGATCGCGACGTACATCGGGGTCCGGCCCTGGTCGGCCAGGACGTCGGCCGGCTGCTCCAGCTCGCCGGTGGCGATGTCGGCGTCGCGCAGCAGCCGGGCGTTGCCGATGAGCAGCTCGCGGCCGTCGACGGTCGCGCGGACGCCCTTGCCGGTGATCGAGTCGAACGTCGTGACCCGAGACAGCTCCAGGCCGCGGTCCCGGGCGCCGGCGACGATCGCGCCGGCGAGCGGGTGCTCGCTGTCGGCCTCGGCGGAGGCGACCAGGCGCAGAAGCTCGGTCTCGTCCTGGCCGCCGACCGGCACGACGTCGGTGAGCTCGGGCTTGCCGCGGGTGATCGTGCCGGTCTTGTCGAGCACGACCGTGTCCAGCTTGTGCGCGGTCTCCAGCGACTCGGCGCTCTTGACCAGGACGCCGTACTGCGCGCCCTTCCCGGACGCAACCATGATCGACAGCGGCGTCGCGAGTCCGAGCGCGCACGGGCAGGCGATGATCAGGACGCTGACCGCGGCGACGACCGCGAAGGTGAGCGCAGGGCCGAGGACGAACCACAGCACGAACGTGGTGATCGCCAGGAAGATGACGACGGGCACGAAGTAGGACGCG
>JAABUT010000176.1_pt1 | contig 117742 bp, 92 predicted proteins | sample 5559281 | NCBI WGS metagenome assembly JAABUT01 (sample SAMN10711880, study PRJNA513359) | rock metagenome | isolation source: Antarctica rocks | place: Antarctica: Victoria Land, Ricker Hills nord | collected 2016-01-04 | reverse complement strand
GCTCAAGGTCTAAAACAAGCGGACTGATTTTAGTTCTGAGAAAGTGGTCGGGACAACTTGTGCCCATAGGAGCTAAACGATCAAGATCATTTGAATTAATAAATTGAAGCACTCTTTCATCATCACTGAAATGACCTATCATGCCCCCAACCCCTGAAGGGGAGGCCCCAGCCCTAAAGGGAGCAGAGAGAGAAACATTTATTCCCGATGAACAAAAGCCACGAAGAATAGGTGCCAGGAAGGCTGCTTTTTCAAGCCTTTCTTCTTTTGGCAAAGACTGAATTTTTTGTCCACCAAACGTTGGCCTCCCTTTAGGGACGGGAGGGCTTTCTATATATTCTGCACAACGTTCTATTACTTCAAGCGTGTTTATATAAGATTCATAAGCGGTATCACCCCAGGTAAATAAACCATGAGAGCCTAACATAATACCACGAATACCAGGATTTTCGTCAAGACATTGCTTTAATTGTAAACCAAGATCAAATCCTGGTCTTTGCCATTCTACCCAGCCAATTGTTCCGCTGAATAATTCTTCAGTTATTCTCTTTCCATCCTTGGCTGCAGCAATAGCTATAGCCGCATCAGGATGAAGATGATCTATATGTTTGAATGGAAGAAAACCATGTAAAGGCGTATCAATAGACGGAGCTTTTGAGGAAAGATCATAAATGCAATGATTAAAAAGCTCCACCATTTCGTCTTCATGTTTAATTCCCCGGTAAACATTTACCAGACTTCTTAACCTATCTACATATAGTGAGGCAAGTCCGCTTCTCTTTAAAGTTCCCAAATCACCACCTGAACCTTTTACCCACATTATCTCTTTTTCTTCACCCGTGAGGGGATCTTTTGCCATCGCTTTGCAGGATGTATTTCCTCCGCCATAATTGGTAAGCCGCAAATCAGCGCCTAATAAATTGGAACGATATATTAGTAATGCCACTTCATCACCTGCAAGCTCGGCAGCTTTAGCTTCGTCCCACAGGTAACTTACATGGCTGAAGCTGCCCGGTCCTGAAGTTGAGTTTTGAAAGGAATTAGACGATTTTATGTCCATAATATAATTTTCTGTTTAGTTCGTTTTTTTAAAAAGATAACCTTTTTATTCTTACTTCCTTTATGGATTAGCACCCTTGACAGAATTGCCATAACCAACAATTAACACTGATAATATGATAGTTGCAATACCCACAAGTACTGTCGTAAAGGTTTTTTTAGACACGCCTTTCCATTCCTTTACTGCGATACCCCAAAAGTTGGCCACAAGGATTATAAAAGCCATGTGCAAAATCCATGAACTCGCTCCGTTTCCTAATTTGCTTTCTCCCATGCCATAAAAGAAAAATTGAAGAAACCACGTCAGGCCCGCTAGCGACGAAAAAAGATAATTTGATAACAAAGGCGTTTTTTTATTGGTGTAATCACCAAAGGTTTTATTCCGTGCATTCAAAATCATGCACCAGATAAAATTCGTGGTGAGGCCTCCCCATAAAATTACAACATAAGTCACGTTATTTTGAAAAAGAAATTCTCCTTGAGATGGATGAATATTTTTCCAAAGCTCGTTGGCTTTATTGGCCATGCCCTTTCCCGCGTCTATACCAAAAGCAAAACATGCGCTGAGAACGCCTGAAACTATTGACACAAATAATCCCAGCCCAAATTTGTACTCTTTGTTTTCTTCGTATGTTCTTTGTATAGAAAGATCCTTTTCTTTCATCACTCCTGCCTTGCCGCAGATAGCTATTCCTGCTATGCAAACCAGCACTCCCAGCAAAACTATTCTTCCCCACGGGTTCGTGATCATGTTGGTAAAAGAGTCTTTGCCTTCCTGAGGAAAAAAGTTATAGTAGAAGGAAGGTACCAGAGCGCCAAAAACAGAACATAATCCTAATATGATAGAACTACCTAAGGCAACGCCAAGGTAGCGCACACCAAGACCATAAGTTAATCCACCGACGCCCCACAATAAACCAAAAAAATAAGTAAGCGTAACAATGCTTCCGCTTGTGTTATGTATAATATGACCAAAACCGGGAATGGTAAGGTATGCAGCTATAGGGGGAACAATTAACCATGAAAAAATTCCGCCGACAATCCAATAGCTTTCCCAGTGCCACCCTTTTACTTTTTTAAAAGGTATATAGAAACTGCCTGAGGCAAAACCACCAATGAAATGAAAAATAACGCCAAGTATAACCTGCATATTATATTTTTCTGAGGGCTAAGCAATAAATTGAATGCTAAAATAGAAGCATGTAAGCGCTTCACTATCATGCACCATCATGCCCGGTTATGGTTAAAAAAAATTATTTGAAATAGGAATTGAAATTGTGTACGTTTGATTATTCTAACGATATTATGAATATTTCTCCGTTTCATAAGCTTATTTATTTTGATGAATTCTCTGTTACTGCCAAATACCAGCAGTTGGCCAATTCAATTATTAAAGCTATCGAAAACAGGAAGCTGCAGACCGACGACATGCTTCCTTCTATCAATGAACTGAGCATTGAATTTGAAATATCAAGAGATACTGCTGAAAAAGGTTATAAGCATTTAAAAAATTTAGGAATCATCGGATCCGTGCCCGGAAAAGGTTATTTTATTAAAACAAGCAATGTAGAAAGAAAAATCAGAATTTTTTTGTTGTTTAATAAATTAAGCGCCCATAAAAAAATAATTTACGATGCTTTTGTAAGTACCCTTGGCGATTCTGCCGCTATAGATTTCTATGTTTACAACAATAACTTTTCTTTTTTTAAAAGACTGTTGCAAAGCTGTAACGAGAATTATGATTACTATGTTATCATTCCCCATTTTTTAGACGGTGAAGAGAATGCCCATACTGTTATCAATGCGTTACCAAAAGAAAAACTGATCCTGCTTGATAAAATAATACCCGGAGTAACGGGAAACTACGGAGCTATTTACGAAAATTTTGAAAAAGATATTTATAATGTTCTTCAGGAAGCATTGCCCCAGCTAAGCAAATACCATACAATAAACATCATCTTTCCCCAATATACTTATCACCCTGTCGAAATTCTAACCGGTTTAAAAAACTTCTGCCAGCAATATGCCTTTAATTCAAAAGTAGTTCCGTGCATAAAAAAAGAGGAGATAAAAAAAGGTGAAGTTTATATAAATGTAATGGAAGATGACTTAGTGACTTTGGTAGAAAAAATCTTAAGTCAGGGTTTACAAATAGGTCATGATGTTGGTGTTATTTCTTATAATGAAACTGCCTTAAAAAAAATAATTCTAAATGGAATTACAACCATATCAACAGACTTTCAGATGATGGGAGAAAAAACTGCCGAACTTATCTTAAGAAATTCAATAGAACATATTGAGGCGAGGTTTTATCTGACTTTGAGAAACTCATTGTGAAAAGTCAAAAATGAAAAGTCAAAAGTGAAAAGTGAAAAGTGAAAAGTCAAACCTTAAATGTGAAACGTAAAAAGGTAAAATGTTCATATTTTTCACGTTTCGCTTTCAACGTTATATATGTCTAATTCTTTTCACGTTTCACATCTGAAGCTTCCGAATTCTTTTCCTGTTTCACTTTTGACTTTTACCTTATTATCTTATAATCAAAAGTTTGGGTTTAAAGCGGCTTCATCTGCAGGAAGGCCATATACCAGATCTAAATTGGTGAAGGCATTGTTAGGCGGAACAGCACCGATTGGATAATAGTAATCCTGAGGATGTGATTTAACTCTGTTTCCGTAGGCTGTAATTACCTCTACAGCTTTGCCCGTTCTTACTAAATCGAACCAGCGTTTATTTTCAAAAGCCAATTCAACTCTTCTTTCCTGGTAAATAGCTTCTCTCATGTCAGCAGCAGCGGAAGGTGCTAAACCTGCACGGGCGCGAACCTGGTTGAGGTAAGTAGCAGCTTCTGGTTTGCCCTGCTCATTCAAAGCTTCCGCAAGGAATAATAGAACTTCTGAATATCTGTAGACCGGCCAATTGTTACCAGTAATGCCAAATGTAGCATGTAGCTTTGCAAACTTTTTGATATATGGATAAACTTTGTTTTCCCGTAAACTACCGCTTGCCGTTACATATCCAACAGAAGCATCTTTCCTTTTATCACCTGTTTCATAAGCAGCAATGATATCAGGAGTTGGCGCATTATTTCCTTCTCCGGATAGATCCTGAGGATTAGATGTACCAGTGATGGGTTGTTGCTCTGCTGCAGTCAGTGGACGAGGCAAAAAGTTATAAATTATACTTCCCCCAAATCCTGCCGAACCTTCCTGGAACTGAACTTCAAAAACCGATTCCGCATTATTTTTATTGTCTGAAGTACCGGAAAATGCATTGGTGTAATCAGGCATTAATGAGTATTCGTTACTATTAACCACTTCTCTTAAAAGACCCTCAGCCTCGGCCCATTTTTTTTGTTCTATATACACATTAGCCAGCAAAGTTTTTGCTGCCCCAGATGTGACTCTGCCGGGCTCTTGTTTTGATTTTGGCAATAATATTGGCGCTGCCTCACTAGCGTCTTTAATAATCTGAACATAGATTTCTTCTTCTGACGATAATGGCAATGCAGCTTCTTGCCGATTGGTTACCGGTGTTAAATGCAGAGGTACTTTTCCAAAGTATCTGACCAACTCAAAGTAGGCAAAAGCCCTAAGGAATAAAGCCTGGCCTTTTAGATTATTTTTTAATGAGTCATTGCTGAACTCTATTTTGTCTATGGTCGACAAAATCTGATTGGTACGTGCTATAATCTGATAATCTAACCGGTATTGATTAGTTACATGTCCGTTAGTAGTAATACCATTAGCAGTAGGAACAGAAAAATCTGCAATGTTTTCCTGTTGTTCGGTAGCACCAAAGAGTATATTACGATAATAATAAGTATTGTCAGAATGCATTTCACCTAAAATCCAGGACTCATTATTAAAAATTGGCCTTAGTGGAACATATGCTCCGTTTACTGCTTGCTGAAAATCGGATTCATTAGTAAAAAAGGTTGCTGAACTTAAGTCGGTTTTAGGAGGTATCTCCAGAAATTTATGGCAAGCCGTCATGCTAAGACCTAAAAAAGATAATGTTATTATGATTTTTGCTTTCATTTTTCAATAGTAATTTGTTAGTAAAATGATTTAGTTGAATTTCTTTTTCTTAAAAATTCAGGTTAACACCGAATGTATAAGTACGGGGAACCGGATAATTGGAAAGATCTACACCCTGGCTCAGGTTACCACCATCTCCATTTCCATCACCTTGCGCACTTGTTTCAGGATTTGGTCCTCCCCAATATTTTGTAAAGACATAAACCTGTTGTATGGAACCGTACACCCGGGCAGATGAAAAGACTTTGTTTTTAATACCTATATTATAACCAAGCGTTATGTTTTTTATTGTAAAAAATGAAGCATCTGCAATGAAACGACTGTTCATCCAGTCTCTCTCAATACCGGTCACATTACCGCCACCAACGGTAGTACCGTAAAATCCCTTACCGGGATTTGCTTCCGATCTGAAACGATATTTTACTTCTTCAACTAAATTGAATACACCATCAAGATTTGCTGTACTATATAGGTGACGTACTAAAAGGTGGTTGCCATAAGAACCGGAACCAACAATTGACAAATCAAAATTGCCATACTGCAAAGTATTGACAATGCCATAAGTAAATTTAGGGAAAGGGCTTCCTATTATTGTACGATCATCATTGTCTCCGCCGTAGGTTATTACGCCATCACCGTTTACGTCTTTTATTTTTATACTGCCGACAGTTGAGCGACCGGGAATTTTGGGACTTTTATCGAGATCAGCCTGGTTTAAGTAAACGCCCTGAGCAATAAGGCCGTAAAACTGACCAAAAGGCTGACCTACTTTGGTTATATGAAAACTACCATAAACGCGGTCTATTCCTTCTGCCAGTGATAAAACCCTATTGCGATTGAACGAAATATTTGCATTAGTAGTCCATTTTAATTTCCCTGTAGTATTTCTTGTTGTAACTGCAAATTCATGTCCCCAAAATTTGATCTCACCAATATTATCACTAAAATTACTAAATCCTGACTCTTGTGGCACTTGTACGTTATAGAGTAAATTGGTAGTGTTTTTTACATAGAAGTCATATGTAAATTGAATTCTGTCGTTAAACAATCCAAGGTCTAACCCGGCATCAAATTGCTTTGTAGTTTCCCATCCTAATTTAGGATTGGCCAATGATACAACCGCTGCGCCAGTAGCAACGTTACTGCCAAAAACAGCATTTACAGTATTATTAACAAGAGCATATTGAGTATAATTACCTATGTTATTATTTCCTATCACACCATAACTAGCTCTAAGCTTAGCGAACGAAATGTTTTTTGAGTCTCTCATGAAATTTTCGTCTGAAATTACCCAACCTACTGATGCAGAAGGAAAGGTGCCCCAACGGTTGGCAGATCCAAAGCGGGAAGAACCATCGCTACGAAATGCAGCAGTAAATAAGTATTTACCTTTGTAGTTGTAGGTTAACCTTGAAAGAAAAGAGGTAAGACTCCATTCATTTACTCCATTAAAAGTTCCCCCACGATTGATGTTAAGGGCTCCCTGTATTGTCGGCAGTCTATCATCGGTATATGTGTCAGCCTGGATACGGGTAAAGTCCTGGTGAAATTTCTGATTGGTAAATCCTGCCAAAAGTTCGAAGTTATGATCGTTAAAACTTTTGGTATAGGTGGCTAAATTTTCGTTCAGCCAGGTTACATTCTCAGTATTTTGCCTTATAGAAACTGCTGTGGTAGGTATAGGAACGTTGATAAAATTGGTCGCTGTTGAAGGATTGAAAAAGAAAAATTTAGAATTTAGATATTCGACATTAAACGTAGATTTAAGAACCAATCCTTTGATGGGTTGGTATTGCAGATAAGCATTCGATATCAGGTTGGTTGTTTTGTTTTCATTAATTAATTCCTGTGCTGCTCTTACCCAGTTGGGATAGGCAAAAATGTTTCCCGTACTACCGGGAAACTGGTTGTACTTTGTCAGTTGACCATTTTCATCATAAATAGGCATTATAGGCCAGGTATGCAGCGCGTTGAAAAGAATTCCGGTTCCCCTGTCTCCATCAGTTCTGGGCGTATTGTCAAATATATAAGAAGGAGCAAGGTTAAAACCTATCTTTACTTTATCGGATATTGCATATTCGGTGTTCATTCGCAAAGAATATCTTTTGTAAGTGTTATTTAATACAACTCCTTCCTGGTTATATACTCCGGCAACTAATGCTGTATTGACTTTGTCTGTACTTGATGTAACGGTGAGGTTATAGCTTTGCAAAGGCGCCTTTCGGAGTAAAGCCCCATACCAGTCGTTATTTTTTCCTTCGTATTGGGACGGATTTTGAAATTCTACAGGTACTGGTTGCCCCTCATCTTCATAATATTCTTTTTTAAATTGAGCAAACTCAACGGCATTCATCATTTTTATTCTTCCTCTCATAGGTACTTCCTGTGTACCGGCAAAAGTGTTTAAGCTCACATTTGTCTGTCCTTTTTTTCCCTTTTTAGTAGTAATCAAGACAACTCCGTTAGCCGCTCTTGAGCCATATAGAGAAGTGGATGCAGCATCTTTCAATATCGAAATATCCTGTATCTCATCTGGATTAAGAGCACCAATATTGCCTGTAATGGGAAAGCCGTCTATTACATATAAGGGATCGCTGCCAGCTGAAACAGACAATTGTCCCCGTATTCTTACAGATATACCTTGCCCTGGCTTACCTGTTGTTTGGTTAATCTGAACACCCGCTAAACGCCCCTGTAGTTTTTGAGTTATCTGCGAAACAGGTATGTCTTTCAACTCTTTGGCATTTATTGTCTGTACAGCTCCTGTTACTTCCTTTCTCAACTGGCTGCCATATCCGACTACCACTACTTCTCCCAAAGCCTGGCCAACTCCGGAGGTTAAACGTATATTAACAGCAGTACGGTTATTAATAGCGGCTTCCTGTGTTCCATACCCTACAGAAGAAACGACCAAAGTACCATTGAGATTTGGGACACTGAGAGAAAAGTTGCCATTTGCATCGGTACCTGTACCTTTACTTGTTCCTTTTAATAGTACAGATACGCCTTGTAAACCTGCCCCATTTTCATCTGTAATTTTTCCTTTAACCTGGTTTGATTGTGCTTGAATTAATGAAACCGAGAATAATAAAAGAAGAAGCAATAAAGTGTACTGCATTTTTTTAAGAGTAACGTCTTTCATAAAGCAATCGTATTTAGTTTTAAAATGAGAAAATTGAAAAAAAGTGTAAAATATATTTCTTCAGACCCTGGTTAAAGGCTTGGTATATATGAATTGAATAAAACAGGAATTATTAAATACCTTATAAATTTAATCAGAATAATTTTTGCCACTGTCCTGTTCTGTCATGCTTAATCTTCATGAAATTCTTCTGATCAAAACAATAGAGAACACACTATTACCAACCTTGTTTTTAACAACTTTTAACAAAGTTAGAATTGCATTTCTGCTGCTGCAATCTTAGTGGTTACTCTCTATTTTATATTTAATTTTTTCTATGGGATTTTAAAAGTTTCAGTTGAATTGCTTACTTAATGGTAAGCTTTAAAGAATTATTTTTATTACAAGTGGTTTTATAACAAAACCGGGAAGAACTTAATAATGAGAAACATAAGAATTGACCTTACTTAAAACAACTATAATTGCTTAAGTTTTATGTTTCGATATTCTACTTTCATAGGTGGGCCGACATGCACCTGTACACCTAATAATCCGGAAGATTTTCCATTAACAGTATCGTTGTCTGTTACATCACTCATTAAAATATTATTGATGAAGTGTTGCAAATGATTGCCTCTTATAATTAAATGACAGGTATTCCAATCCTCAGCATGAATTTTAGCCTGTAAAGAATCTGAATTACCTAACGAGCCTGTTACAGTCCTTTCAGTCCACGCATTATTTTTAATATGGTCTTTTAAAGAATCTGAAGAATTTGGAAGTGCGTTTACTGTTACTTTCTCGCCCCGGTAAGCAAGCGTTGTTCTTGCACGTTCTTCATAGTTTTGCCCCGTGTAATGGTTTGCACCGTCAATATCGGCCTGGTAACCTTTCAAAGCGTGAGGAATATCAGGTAATTCAACACTGCGATAATTCATACCACTGTTTCCGGCTTTAGTTATTTTAAATTCCATAGTGAGTTCAAAGTCTGCCGGCTTTTCTCCCCGCCAGATTATAAATGAATTGGTTTTTAATAGTGTAGCTGGGGTAATCTCTCCAACTAAATTGCCATTTTCCACCCGCCAGTAAGTGGTATCTCCATCCCATCCTTTAAGTGTTTTACCATCAAATATTTGTACAAATCCATCTTTATCCGGATTGCTCTGGCCCGATGACCTGCAACTGCTTATCAATAGCACGGTGAGCATTATTCCCATTTGAATCAATTTAAAACCCTTTAGTTGTAACATTTGATTTTTTTTAGCGATAGAAATTTTGATTTATATTTAATCCCTGATCATTATGATACAGTATAATTTGCAAAGTCCCTCACACGGGTATCTTTCCAACTTTTAGAGGCGGCAGAGGCGAGAACTGCTTCACAAACCTTTTGCGTTTCAAGCGCGTCTTCAAAAGTTGGTGCACATGGTTCTCCTGTTTCCAGGCTTTTGAGAAAGTCTGCCACCTGGTGAACAAAAGAATGTTCGTAGCCAATGGAAAGCCCCGGCACCCACCACTTATCCATATAAGGCTGATCAGGGTCCGTGACATGAATAGAGCGCCAGCCACGAACGATAGAATCATCAGCATGGTCAAAATATTCGAGGCGGTTCAGATCATGTAAGTCCCAACGAATAGAGGCATGTTCACCATTGATTTCAAATGTATATAATGCTTTATGTCCCCTGGCATAACGGGTAGACTCGAAAAGTCCTAAAGATCCGTTTTCAAAATGACAGTGAAAAATACAGGCATCGTCTATGCCCACTTTCTGTACCTTGCCACTTGCCTGGTGTACTCTTTCTTTAATAAAAGTCTCTGTAACAGCGGAAACATCCACAATTGCTCCATTAAGCCACATAGCAGTATCAATACAATGTGCCAGCAGATCACCTGTTACGCCCGAACCGGCTGCGTCTGCATCAAGTCGCCACAAAGCTTCACCACCTTGTGGCAAATCCGGATTAATGGTCCAGTCCTGGAGGAAGTTAGCACGGTAGTGAAAAATGCGGCCTAATTTTCCGGAATCTATAATTTGCTTAGCCAAAGTAACGGCTGGAATGCGGCGATAGTTGTACCAGACGGTGTTATTAACCCCGGCCTTTTCAACAGCATCTACCATTGCCTGTGCTTCATCTGCAGTTCGAGCCAAAGGTTTTTCACAAAGAATCATTTTACCGGCTTCTGCAGCAGCAATAGCTATTTTCGCGTGCGTATCATTGGGTGTGCAAATATCGACAGCATCAATATCATCACGGGCAATAACTGTTTTCCAATCCGTTTCAATCGACTCGTAGCCCCACTGGTCTGCAAATGCGCGAACTTTATCTTCTCTGCGGGAACACACCGCTTTTAATACGGGACGAAACGCAAGTTCAGGAAAGAAATTTCCTACCCTTTTATACCCGTTCGAATGTGTTCTGCCCATAAAACCAGTTCCTATCAATCCTATGCGTAATTCTTTCTTTTGTGTCATTTTAATATATTCTATAGATAAATCAAAAAGCAACCATTGCAGCCTGTTTTTCAGGTACATGCCAACCATGTTGCTGACGAACTTTAATCATGGTGGCCAGAATATCGTTCCAGGTCTTTTGTTGCATCATAACATCGTTAGAGAACATGCATCCGTCCCAGCAAATATGCTCAAAAGCTTTGGTAAGTTGCCCGTTCTCATCACGCAGCCAATAGCCGGCATCGTGCACAATGTCGAGTTTTCCATTAGGATCAGTTGCCTGGCAGTGACGACCTGTTATATCGTGTGATCCTGACCCGAATACTGTACCGTCATTTTGAGCTACATGAAAATCAATGGTCCACGGCCGGAGGGCTTTGGTAATAGTTTTAAGACCTTCCGTTAATGTTTCCCGGTCTTTCCAGGCAAAATTTTCAGGAAGAATACGATCCTCAGGTCTGTTGAAACCAAGCAGGTAAAGTAGAGTATGCGCCATGTCGGCCTGGAAGCCAATATTGGGGCGATCAACAGCTTCAAGTGTTTCAACCATCGTTTTCCAGCTATGCATACCGCCCCAGCAAATTTCTCCCTCAGCGGCTAATTTCTCTCCATAGCCTGCAGCAACATCACATGCTTCCCGGAAAGTTTGAACTATGAGTTTTGAATTGTTAATCGGGTCAACAGCCCAGCTTTCGGGTGAACTGGCAGAATCAATACGGATAACTCCGTAAGGCCGGACTCCATACTCCTTAAGTTTCTGACCAAATTCGCACGATTTACGAATCATCTCCACAAACCGGGCACGCTCTTCTTTGCTGCCCATTGCCGGTCCGCCCCAAATGGGTGCAACCATGCTGCCAATATTAAGATTGAGCGAACCTACTTTATCAGCAAGCCTTTTTATATCATCGTCTGAACAATCAATATCTATATGAGGTGGCATCAGACCAATGTCAACACCATCAAACTTAACTCCGTCTACTTCAGCAGCAGCCGTCATTTGCAGCATGTCATCAAATGAAATCGGCGGCTCAGAATCTGGTCCTTTGCCTACGATGCCTGGCCATGTAGCATTGTGCAGTTTTGGATAATTGTTTTGTTGCATATTGCTAGATTTTAATCGTTAGGTATCCTTTATTATTAAAAAATTTTATGATCATTGTCATATTAAAAAACCACCATTGGTTAACTATGATACCCGCCGCGAACGGGCTAACTGTATTAGCCATGACCTTCAGGTCGTGGACAGTAGAAATTTCAGGTATTGGCTTTAGCCGAAACTCCTTCAAACTGGTGTGCACTTAAAAATTCTTCATATTCGTCAGCAAAAGTTTTCTTTTTGTGGTGTGTTTCCTGGTTTGAAATATAAGCTCTTACCCTATCAACTGCCGAATAGCTTACTGACAACGCAATATATTCATCCTGCCATTCAAATTTATGTTTTATCAAATTTTGTTTATTTACCCAAAATGAAGATTCTCCCTTTATAAGCATAGCTGTTTTGGCAATGGTTTGTTCAGTACCAAGAGAAACAAGCAAATGAATGTGATCGGAAACACAATTCAGAGTATCAATAAAAATTTCTTTGCTAATACCATTCTCTTTAATATGCTGGAGTAGCAAGGACTTTAACTCCTTACTAATTAAATGTTCACGATTTTTCGTCGCCCAGATGAAATGTATCAATACCTTGGTGTATGGCATCAGTTTAGTTCTTTTGGCTAAAGCCTGTATTTATTATTCTTTATCTTTATCCACGACCTAAAGGTCGTGGCAATTCCAATCAGTGGCAATTCCAATCAGTGGCAATTCCAATCAGTGGCAATTCCAATCAGTGGCAATTCCAATCAAGATTGATTTAATTACACAACGAGGTCAGGATTTCCCGGACCGAAATGTTTAAGCATCACGATAGGATCAGTGGTGGATGGGTTCACGATTGTAACACCTTCCATAGCAGCTTTTTCACTCACAAAAAATTCATCATTTGTCAATTGACCATAACGGATCAAAGCTGGTGTTTCTATGTCCCAAACGCCCATTTTTCCATGACCTTGCATCATAATTAAACCATAAGCTGCGCTATCTTTAATGGTTACGGTTTCACCGGGAAATATAGTAAGTTCTTTAGCACTAAATGCTTCAGACCTGTAACATACCCAATTTTCTATATATCCTTCTGCCTGCATTTCATTTGCCGGTCTTACCGGCTTAGGTTTCATAAAACGTGTCTCCAGAATATTAGGATTTGTATTCAGATCCCAATCAATCACTTCCATTAATTGATCAAAATCGCCAATCCTGTCTGCGGGTGTTCCATTCCATAGCAATTCTTCAGGAATGATCGCTTCGTTGACTAATGATTGATACATCGCAAATACGTCTGAAGCTTTTTGTGGCTCATACGTACACATACTTCCAGGTGCATGAAGCATGCCCGGAGGAACATCCCAGCCTGTGCCCGGATCAAGACGAAATGCTTGCGAATAACTTGTTATTTTATTGTCACCTTTAGTAAAGTTCACTAAGCATTCACGAATTTGTTCTTTGGTAGTACCGGGCGAAATGCCAAAAAACGTATAAGGAAAATCACCACCATGATTATTCAATTGCGGAGGAAAGTAATAAGCTTCCGGTTTACCCATTTGACTAATCAGGGCAGCATGCTCGTCGTTGTGGTGAATATGATGCGGCAACGGTCCCATATTATCAAAAAACTTTGAATACATCGGCCAGCTTTGATGCTCGTCCCACAACCTGTCTCCGATCAGTTCGCCCTTAAGCTCATCTATCGAATCCTTTAATAAAAATTGAATCTCTCTGTTTCCATCATTAAAAACTACAGCACTTAAACCCTCATTTTCTCCTGTTAACGGACCATTTTTTGCCGGCGTTGTTGAAGACAGCCATCTCTCATCAATTCCTCCCCTGTTTCCTCCAAGTACATAATAATCATCCGGGTGCAATTTTATTCTTCGTCCCGGTACACAAAACGAACGCGGCACCCAGGTTGGGGCCAAACGTAAAATGCCCTGTCCCTGTTCTAATGCTTTTTGGGCTGTGCTGATTTTTTCGGCTGTTTCCATTACAAATTGATTTTTAAAAATTAACCTAATTGTGAATTGTCAGTTGTGAATTGTGAATGTTAGTTGTGAATTGTTAGTTGTGAATTGTTAGTTGTGAATTGTTAGTCGTGAATTGTTAGTTGTGAATTGTTAGTTGTGAATTGTTAGTTGTGAATTGTTAGTTGTGAATTGTTAGTTGTGAATTGTGAATTGTTAGTTGTGAATTGTTAGTTGTGAATTGTTAGTTGTAAATTGTGAATTGTTAGTTGTGAAATTGTGAATTGTAAATTGTCAGTATTCACTATTCACACTACTCACCACTCACTTACTCACTCACTGCGTGAATTGTGCTTTGCAAGAAACTGATCAATATACGCTCTATCTTCTAATACCTCAATTTCAATATCATAAGAACGGATTTCTCCTGGCTGCAAAAAAATCAGTTCCTGCTGTGCTCTTGCCTTTGCTTGTCCTATTGGCGGATGGGTTCCGGGTTCAATGCCTGTAACGTATTCGCCTTTGCCCCAATGCTGCCAATTCGTTAACCATGGTAATTGTTTTTTCTGATATCGCATTAGCAAAGCAATTCCTAACTCAGCATTATGAAGTCCGCATGTACATTGCCCCGAACTATCTGCCGTAACGTTAATATAAGCAACTGCCTCACCTGTACCCGCATGTTCTTCTATGGGCGGAGGGCATTTACGGAAGTTATATCCTTCTCCGAAAATTTTATCGTTTATTCCGCCTTCCCTTGGTTGCCATTCACCCTTCCAGATGATATCTGTCCCTTCATCCACTAATGGCCAGCCAAAATTAAAATGATACAACAACATGTGAGGAGCAGGCGTATTAGCCCGGTTTATTACTTCATCATGTATTTTGATAGCAGGCTGTCCAATCGTCCCTGATATAGTCCTCTTCAATTCCAGGCTGGGACCAAAAATTTTAGTTTCCTTAATTCTGCCGGTAATACTCATATCCATTTTACCGGTTAAGTGGTCTGGTTGCATAATCGATTCAATTTCTGCCGGAATATTTCCTATTTGTCCATGAAGTCCCCGCTCACCATATGCATCTTCTTCAGGCCCTCCAACATGAGTAAGCCCGCATGTCGTAAGCAATCCTCCGCCAAATGTTTGCAGCCAATCTATTCCCCTGTTAGTAAATCGCTGAGGAGGAACAATACCTAAACTGCTTAACCATGCAAGGCTATGTTGGTTATAAAACGCTTCAGCAATATCCATTGCACGATCAATTACTACCTTATAACGCAAGCCTGTTCCTGTATTTATCCATGCAATGCGGGTTCCCCGACCAGCACCATTATCTATAACAGAAGTTTCTATACCTCCGATCTGTGCTGTATTAGATATTTTATCATGCCATTTTTGCGGTTCCAAATCAATTTCTGCTTCGTTGTTTTAGTTAATAATAGAATTTTTCAAAACAAACTTTTAAGGACTTTTATAGGTTTTTCCTAATGTCATTAATTTAAAAAAAATTTCAATGTGCAATTTTCAATGCTTAATTTTTAATAAAAGCAATCTAATTTGCAGAGACCATAATTGAACATTGAGTATTGTTTATTGTTTATTGAATATTTGTGCGATTGGATTTGCTTAAGTTAATAACATCGCCTTTTTACTTTTTATTTAGTGCCAGATTTTTTTTATCAGAAAAAATCGTATCCTGTTTGTTGCCTCCTGACTTTAGGTAAGCTAACAAGTCTCTTAATTCATCCGGGTTTAACCGGTTAATCAAACCAGGAAGCATTGGAGAAACTTCAGAAAGTTTAGTGCGGGCAACATCTTTCTTCAAAATTTCCCTGGTCGTCTGAGGCGAAAACGGATTTTGAGAAATGGTATATTTTTCATTATCCTGGCTTATCATCCTGCCTACCACAGAGCCACCTTCTTTGAGGAAAAAAACGGTAGCGCCATACTGGTCAGAAATTGTTTTACTCGGCTCAATAATCGACTCCAGCATATCTTTATAAGAAAAGCGGGTACCCAGTTGAGTGAGATCAGGCCCGGCTACACCCCCTTCACCACGCATCGTATGGCACGATTTACAAAGAGACGCCGAGAACATCGCTTTTCCGCTTTCAAAATTCCTATTAGAAATGCCACTATCTACCACAGCCATTGCTTCATCTATTTTCCAATTTCTTCCAGGGCCTTTAGGTTGTATGGTTGCATCGGCAAGATAAATTCCGTTACTGCCAACTAAAGAATCACCTGAGATTTTATTATAATAAGCAAAACGATCTTTGGGAACATTTGCAAGAGCCATTTTTCGGGCAAGGTTGATAAATCCAACAAAACTATGTCCTCCTTTGTATTGAAAAGCGTGGTAAAACCATTTAAAATATTTATCCTGCAACTCAGGTGTCCAGCCGGTTTTTGCCTCGCTTAATACGGTTGCATAGTAGGTTTGCTGAGCGGGAGGCACTTTCGAAAGCATGCCGGCAATGTCCAGACCATACTGCGGGTTTCTGAGAATCAGGTCGGAGGAGTTGGTAAGGGTACTCTGGTTTGAATTATCGTCTTTTGCTGCCGCCAATAAATTCATGGTTTTTTCCACTGATTGAGGAGCTCCTATAGACACCAGTACTTTACTCAGTTCCCGGTTTTGTTCATTTGTTTTAGCAGGGTATTGAGGGTTTAAGTAATTGGACACCATTGCTTTTTCCGCAGCATCAGGCATGCCCATTCTTAGGAAAACAAGTTCAAAAGCTCGTACCAGATCAATTTGCTGCGCTTCTGAAAGTTTTGAATAATTAATTGTTGTAAGTGACTTCAGTACTTGGTTTTTCAGAGATGCATTTCCCTGATGTGCCAACGCAATACCAGCCTGTGTTAAGATTACCGGATCTTTTTCATTCAATGCCTTGTCCTGCCATTGATTTACCGGCTGGTGCTCTATTGCAATCCGGGCAGCATAACGTATAAACCGGTCACTGTTATTTAAATAAGGCCATGCAAAATCAACAGCGCCCTGCTGCGGTTTTCCATGATATTGTTCAAGCTTCCTGCGTATCTGCACCTGGTCATTAACTCTTGTATCAGCAAGCTTTTCTGTATTCTTTGTATTATCATTGTAATAAACGCGGTAAAGATCCGACTCGAGTTTGCGGCCACCGGTAAGAAAATACAAAGCGCCATCAGGTCCTATAGCACCGGCCGTTAAAGGTAAAGGCGAACCTGAAACAAATTCTTCTCCCTTTGCTTTGTAAGTAGCGCCATCAGGGTCGAGGTGTATTGAATAAATAATTCCAAAGCTCCAGTCAAAGGCAAATAAAGAGTTGCGGTATTTTTCAGGAAAATGTGCATTTTGCCCGCTAAAGAAACTGGTAGGCGATCCCTGGCCAACATTCAATACCGGCGGCAAATTGTCAGGGTAAGCAGGTGACCACTTTTCTGTACCAGGCCGCCATCCAAACTCGCTGCCGCTGGTAACATGACAAATACGGGTAGGGCGATACCATGGAAGACCAAAATCCCACTCCATATCGGAGTCATAAGCAAATATTTCACCCTCCCGGTTAAAGGTCAGGTCAAAAGGATTACGAAACCCGGTACTTATCAACTCCCAATTATTTCCTGAAGAATCCATACGCGCAATCCATCCGCCATGGTTACCGACTGTATTATCATGACCGTTAGGATCTCTTATTAATGGTAGAAGATTATCAATCTGGCCATAAGAGGTGTTCGTGTAAGCATCCATTTTAGGGATATCGGTAAAATTCCCGGCTATAATATAAATGGATTTCTTATCAGGAGACAAAACAGGGTTGTGAGGTCCATGCTCTCCCTCTCCTTTCAATGCTTTGATCAACGTTATTTTATCATACTGGTCATCATGGTTCATATCCTGAAGGCGGTAAAGTCCGCTCCTTCTTTCAAGAGTCGTATCTCCTTCATCATTTACCATTACGTAGAGACTGTTAAATGCATACAATAAACCATGAGCAAACCCGATTTTCATTTTCGCAGTATCGCCCGGTATTTGCATGTCAAGTTTTTCGACCTGCACCTTAGACTTGGTAGTATCTGAGCCAACCGAAGGAATTGTTACACGATACAAACTTCCATATTGATCGCAGGCAATCATTCTGCCTTTATCATCAAAAGTCATTGCAACCCACGAGCCTTGTTCATGCTCACCGGGACTATATAAATGGTCTGCGTGAAAGTCAGATGGAAGCTTAAGGTTTTCAATTTTGGGATCGGCAGAGGATTTTGACGTTAGGTTCTTGTCTTTAGCATTATTGCAACTTGATGATACCAAAACAGAAAAAATAACTGCCAAAAAAATGGCTTGTTTTTTATTTATAAGAAAAGCGTGAAAAAAATACTTAATAGTTAGTTTTATACTCATAATATTGGTTAAATTAAACCTGTTCAAATTACATTATATTTTGCAGATCCATTGCTTTTTGTTCTTCAGTTAAACCAGTGGATAATTTTTTTTGCAATGGAATTATTTTGTAAAGCTAAAACCTGGTATTAATTAAAAGTCCACTTTGCCAATGAAGCACTTTAATGCTCTTTAAAAATAAGGCTATGAGGCTTAAGCAGAAATTAAATTCTAAGCATTAATAACAGGAAGGAAATTTTTAAGTATAAGATTACAACAAATCTTAACTGAGGTGGTTAATTTTTTCATACGGCAATCGTTTTTAAATTTTGATAAATTTAAATACTCCGTTCTGTTTAGCTGTCCTGTTCTATCCTGCTATTATTTCTTTTAATAAATTTAAAATTTATGTTTTGTTTAAAGTTTATTATCGTTTTCCCGAAAATGAAATCATCTAACGTTACATTTCTTTATATTTGACTTATGAGTGATACTACCTACACCATAAAGATTAAAAAGGAATATGCCTCAGCTATTATTGAAGATTTAAAACAGGTTGATGCAATTGAAATTATAGAGGAACCCATTCCTGAGTGGCAAAAAGAAGAATCGCTAAAAAGACTTTTAGCAATGAGGGCAAATCCTTCATCCACGTTATCAGAAGAAGAATTTTTCAAAGCTTTAGATAATGAAGATGAATGAAACGATTTAAATTAGTCCTCTCCGAAAAAGCTTTGCACGATCTGGAGGAGGCACGTTCATGGTATAATTTACAACAGAAGCATTTAGGGAAAAGATTAGTTACAGATGTAAAAAAACCTAATTGCATCTATAAAACAAAATCCTTATTTCGCTTCAGTTAAGTTTGATAATATCAGAACTGCTGCGTGCAAAACCTTTCCTTATGCTATCCATTTTGAAATTGATGAAGTAAACAATATAATCCGCATTGTTTCTATATTTCACTTTAGCCGAAGACCGTATTGGTTAGATAAATAGTAAGTTCTAACATTTTTTGTTTAAAAAATGAAACCTCATTTATAATGAAAACTGATTCATCTATTCATACCCCTTATTATAAAACACATACAAACCATCTTTACCTGCAACAATTATATCTTTTCTTCCGGACCCGGTTAGGTCGCTAACGCCGAAATATATACCTGCACCCTTTCCTTCACCTAAAGGCCCGTAACTTATAACTTGCTTTGTAAATGAATCTCCGTTCCATTTATAATAATAAATACCAAGCGGATCATTTTCTCCCGGATCATGTCCGTTGTGAGCGCGATATCGTTTCCCTGTAATTAATTCTTCCTTACCATCGCCATCGATATCTACCCATTGCATGGTATGAAACTGTGAATTGCAAGGATCAATGGGATGTTTGATCCAGGATGACTTTTTTGTCTTTTTATCCTTTTTTTGTTCGTACCAGTCTAATCCGTAGTCGTGCGCCTGCCCTACGATCAGATCGTTCAATCCATCTTTATTCACATCAGCAACAATTATCGGAACGCTCGCTGTACCAAGGTTTAAATCGGGGTGAAAAGTCCAGGCGTCTTTGTATGGATTTGCAGGAGCTTCGAGCCAACCGGTACTGAGAATAAAATCGCCTCTTCCATCTCCATTAATATCGCCAAAGCCCAAACCATGTCCCTGTTTCTCATTATATATTTTAATACTATCAAAAGTACCTGTTCCTTTCCCCGGTTTATCTCTTTTAAGGCGATAGATCACTAAAGGATCATTGGGTGTATTAGGTATTATTTCAGGTACGCCATCGCCGTCTATGTCCCATGCACGCGTACTTTCTACGTTACCTGTTTCAGCAATTACATGTTCTTTCCATTCATTATCATTTCCGGGATTTTCTTCCCAAACCAAAATTTTTCGAAACCAGCCACCTGTTATAAAATCCATGCGGCCATCGCCGTTAACATCTAATGGTATAGTAGAAAAATCATCCCAATATTCGCCGAATTGTTTGCCTGCATTAATAAAATGACGCTTGAAGTAAGCTGGCCCTTCATACCAATATGAACCTGAAACGATGTCCGGAATTTTATCGTTGTTTACATCAAATACTTCTGCTGATTCAAAACTTTCTGAAGCAATTTGCTTTTTAATAAATTTTAAAGAAGGAGTGATGTTTTTCTCAATATTTGGGTGAGACTGTGCGAAGCCGATGATAACCGTAAACAAAAAAACCAAAGAAATTAAAGGCCTTTTCATTAATAAAGAATTTATAAGTTAGAATTTTTGAACCACAGAGACACTTTGCGACAGAGAGTTACACAGAGATAATATTATCCCTCTGTGTAACTCCGTGTCACAGTGCCTCTGTGGTTCAGAAAAAATAAGACCGGAGTCTGTGCACCTATTGCTTTACACCTTCGAATGTCATGCCTAGTGCATCCATTTTTACTTTTACTACTTTGTCCTGTGCATCGCGTATAAATTTTGTGGTTGATCCGTCTGCGCTGGTGAACTGATCTTTTGCATTTTTTACCGGTTCTAATTCGCCGCTGTTATTGAATACAACAGCTATGAGGTTTCCGTTCTCCATTTTCACTTCGATCATTTTTACCATGCCGCCTTCCACTTTGTATTTACCAACATACTCATTAAGGTTAATAGCTGCATTTGCATCAGCAGATTTTGTGGCAGTGAAATGATATGCGCCCGAACCCAATTCCATCACTACGTATCCGTCTTCTGTACCTTTTACCCGGATACCTTTTGCGGAAGCAACCGCCCCGCCATTTTCAGCTATTGCACTTGCATCCTTCGCAGGAACATAGACCGTTGCCATAGTGTTAGCCGGGATAACAACATCCATCAAAATTTTGTCATTGTCCACTTTCCATCCGCTGCTAAGAGGCCCATAATAAGTTTGCAGTGTTGCAGATGCATTGGTGAAGCCACCACCAATATGAGGCTTTACTTTGATGTGTTTGTAACCAACCCCATCTTCATAAGTATCCAAACCAACCATAGAACGGTACATCCAATCACCTATAGCGCCATAAGAATAGTGGTTATAAGAATTCATAGAAGGTGTCTCAAATGTACTGTCCGGCTTTATACCATCCCATCTTTCCCAAATAGTGGTAGCGCCCATCCTTACCGGATAGAGCCACGAAGGATAAGTGGGCTGCAATAGTAATTTATACGCCACATCATCGTAGCCGAATCGGGTTAATACATGACAGAGATAAGGTGTGCCAAGGAAGCCGGTGGTTAAATGATTTCCGTAACTTTTGACATTATCGACTAAACGTTTTGCTGCCTGCGCCCTTAAAGATTCAGGAAGCATGTCAAAATTTAATGCAAGCACATAAGCGGTTTGTGTTCCTGAAACGAGGCGGCCATTTGGAGTCAGGTATTCTTTTAAATAAGCGTCTTTAATCTTTTGCAGTAAGGCGGAATAACTGTCCGCATCTTCTGTTTTTCCCAGCACTTTAGCTGCATTAATTAATAACTGTGTTGAGTTTGCATAAAAGCATTGGGCAATTAAGTATTTATCTGTTACAGCCGCTCTTCCGTCATTATCATCTTCCGGGCGGTAAAACAACCAGTCGCCGAAGTGAAAGCCCGTGTTCCACAAGTTGTTCTTTGCAATTTTGCGAATACTTTCCACATAAGCTTTCATGCTGCTGTATTGATCTGCGAGTATCTTTTTATCGCCATAAGCCAGGTACATGTTCCATGGAATAATCGTTGCTACATTTGCCCATCCGGCACTGTTAACTGCTGCCCCCAATACATTCGGAACAACAAAAGGAACAACTCCATCCTGCTGATCTACAGCCACATCTTTCATCCATTTATCAAAAAAATTATTTACGTTCATGTTGAATGATGCAGTGCGTGAAAATACCTGGGCATCCCCTGTCCAGCCAAGTCGCTCGTCACGCTGCGGACAGTCAGTGGGGACATCGAGAAAATTACCTTTTTGTCCCCATTGAATATTGTGCTGCAATTGATTGACAAGTGCATTGGATGTAGTGAAAGTGCCTGTTGGCTTCATATCAGAATATAAAGCCACGGCAGTGAAATTTTCAGGTTTCAATTCGCCGGGATAACCTTCAATTCTTATAAACTGAAAGCCATGCCACGTGAAATGCGGCTCAAACGTTTCTTCTTCTCCGCCTTTTAAAATATAATGATCCTGCGCTTTTGCTGCACGAAGATTAGTTGTATAAAAATTGCCTTGCTTATCTAAAACTTCTGCATGTGAAACAGTGATCTTATCTCCTGACTTGCCTTTTACTTTCAGCACCACCCAGCCGACAAGATTTTGTCCGAAGTCAATGACTTTTTCGCCTTTAGGCGTTGTAAAAATTCTTACCGGTTTAAATGTTTCATGTTTCCTTACCGGCTCATTATAAGTGGCCAATAAAACATTCATCGGATGATCAACAACTTTAACGCCGCTCCATTTTGCATCATCATATCCAGCCATTGACCAACCTGCTTTATCCCTGGCGGCATCTATGGTTTCACCATTATAAATCTCGGCATAACGGATAGCTCCTGTTGATGATTTCCAGGTATCATCGGAAGCAATAGTTTCGGTTGAACCATCGTTGTAAGTAACATTAAGCTGAAAAAGTAATGCAATATCTTTTCCATATACGTTTATATTATTAGTAAAACCAATAATACCGCGGTACCAGCCGCTGCCAAGTGTAACTCCAATAGCATTGCGGCCATTCTTTACCAGGTCGGTTACGTCGTAGGTTTGATATTGCAAACGCTTTTTGTATTCAGTCCATCCCGGTGTCAGGTATGCGTCTCCTACACGTCTGCCATTGATTTGTGCTTCATATAAGCCATGAGCAGTGATGTAGGCGACTGCCGATACAATCTTTTTATTAGCTGCAAATTCTTTTCTGAACATTGGGCTTGGGCGCATTACAGTGTCCTCTGTGTAGCCTGGTTCTATCCATTTGGCCTTCCAATCAGCGGCGTTAAGCAATGCCATTTGAAAAAAGGCAGGAGTACTCCATTCTGATGCTTTACCCTTGTTGTCCCACACGCGAACCTGCCAGTAGTATTTTTTTCCGCTGTTAAAAGCAGCGCCTTTATAAGGCACCTGCACAGACTGGTCTGATTCAACTTTACCAGGACTCCACTCTACATTCTTCATATCAGCATTTGCAGACACTTTTATTTCGTAAGCCGTTTGTTTTACATTTCGCGCATCAGATATAAGTTGCCAGCTAAATCGAGGCATTGATATGTCGAGCCCTACCGGGTTTGTCCGGTTTTCTGTAAGCAGGTTTCCTACCTTTACTTGAGAAAAAGAAATAATTATTGATAAATTAGTAATTAAAAAAAAGAGGGTTTTTTTCAATGTTGCAATTTTTATAGAAGAAAATTTATTTCTCAGACTAATCGTTTATTTAAACAAATAACCACCGGGTATTAAGTGCTAACCTGGTAAGCAGCAAACTTTATTTAAACCAAAAAAATATTTGGTGTACGAATAAACAAAAGTGGATCAGGAATAGACCAACAGAAAGATTTTATTTTCATAAGCAAGCATTTACAAGTGGTGGAAGTAAAAGGTACAATTTAAAACATTCTGTCAAAAAATGACGGAGAAATTATTGTATGTAAATTTCTTAACCGGCGATAAAGCTAACAGACAGGAGTACGACAACTGTTATGAACTGTCCTGCTTAATTGAAGGTAGAAAAGTTTATAGCAAAAATTATTTATTTATTAATCGGTAATCATTTTTAAAACCATTTTTCTAAAGACTTTCCCTCAGATGGCAGTGCATTTATCATTAATGAAACTGTTGCTCATAAATTGAGTTATGCTTATCCTGTTAGACGTGTAGAACAGCTATTGGAAGAAAGGTGGCTTAATAAAAAAAAATGTTCAGTGCGAAAAATAAACAAGTTTTTTAAAAATTAATGTAAAACAAGGGTGAGAACTTTTGGAGGAATAAAAGGAAAGTTCCCTTTGCCATTTTTTGGTTTAGCTGCTTTATCAAGCCCAGCTAAAGGCATCAGCAGAAGGAATATGTGTTATGTTTATGCCCGGCACTTGGGGTTGCAGCCATTTTACCAGCCATTCCAGTCCTGGCTCTTCGCTCACTATATGACCTAAAACAATAAGCGCTGTTTTCATTCCCATATATCGAAGGTCTCTTACGTACTCACTGGTTTCCCATTCATTGAGTTCCCCGCAAATAAAAACATCCGGTTTTTCTTTTCTTATTGCTTCAATTTGTCTTGTACCCCCCGCTGCACCCGGAAAAAGCACTATGCGGCTGCAGGACTGAGACTTGCTGCCGATCACTTTTACATGAGGTATTCCAAGCCTGGTTTTTACAAGTTGTGTAATAGTTTCGAAAGAGGCAGGAGGGATAGTGAGCACATTGGGATTGTCTGCATTATAATATTTTTGCCAACCCATTTTGGTTAATACGCCCATCGTCACCCCGTCTGGTTTATGTGCATGGAGATAATCGTGAAAACGCCACACCACAATCTTATGTTTGTCCAGAAGATCGCGCTTGTATTTGTACACTTCATCATTTTCGAGCCAGGCAGTATCATCGGTATGATTGTAAAAAGTCGGCTCATGGGCAATGATGAAATTGGCCCCAAGCTTTGCCGTTTTTTCAATAACCTCGTCTGTAGCAAACATAGTAGTTACAATACCTGTTACCTTTTGGTTTGGATCACCTGCTTTTATTGTGTCAACTGTTTTTTCAAACGGTGCATTTGGTATACTTTTTAGAATAAGATCAATTACCTGTTGCACTGTTAATTCCTGGTCCTGCTGTCGCAGGTCTTCTGCAATTCCTGAGGCAGGTATCATAAAAAATGCTGAACCGGCGGCGGCTGTCATAGCTGCATTTAAAAATTGTCTCCTTTTCCAGAGATGGTTCGAAGAACTTTCATTTATCTTTTTTGTGCTCATATTCAATTTCAAAAGTAAAGGAACTATTTTCATTTTTAATTGCGCCCCTGTTTGTTGTTTCGTGTTGTTTGCCTCAAAAAGTATCAAATATTAATACTGACTGTTTTATACTTTAAAGCAAAGAACGTATTACTTTCACTTCAAAAGTAACTCATGAAAAGAATATTTTACACCTGCACATTATTTTTTGCTGTTTCCTGCAGCTCCGGCGGAAATACAAACAATTTTGGTGATAGCGCAAAGAACAGTTCAGTAAAAGGGAATTCGCCGGGATCAAATATTATAGAAATGGATACAATGCGAACAGATACACCCGGTCATTCTATGCCAACCGACACCGTTCACCTTTAAGTATTCCTTTCAATTTTTTCCTCATAAATTTTGCCTTCATTGCTTCGGTTATATGCAGAAGCACTTACATTTGTAATACTAAAAAAATATACGATGTCATTACCGACTAATAATAAAAAAGGTGAAAACCAGGTGAATAAAAATCAAAAAGACCAGGGAAAAGGTTCGAAATTTATAAAAGGTTCGGCAAAGCCGGCAGCAATTACAAAAAAGGTTAGGTCGACCGGCGCAAACAGGGGAAGTTAACTTTTCCTGTCACTCCTGCTGCTTTGTAAGGAGTTTAAAAAGGTTTTTCACAGGAAGGAATTGAATGTCGTTCTTAATTGTAATTCTGTACCTTTTAGTCTTCATTCTCGTCTCCGCAATCTATGTATCCGCAATGGAGACATTCATAGCATAGCTCGTTATTGTTATGGATTAAAACTGCATGACACCTCGGGCAATCTCTTTCGGTTGATTTTATCCTGATTTGTTGAATAACAACCTGTTCTATCTCAATGATCTCGTGCTTCCCCATATTCTTGTGTTTTATGATTGTTGGGACATATTTTTCTATTAATATATAGTAAACAAAATTAGACACTGTATTATTGTTTGCAGGAAATAACTTAATAACAGGTGTTAATAAGTATGAAATAAAAAAATTGTTTACAACTTACATTAAGACTAATAAAAGAGTGAACGGATATCTTATTTTGAATAGCGTTTTGAAAAAAAATCTTTTTTAAGTGCAATGTTATAAGAAGACAGGATAGCAACTAAAAACTTAATTCTGCTTAAATTATACTAAATACTATTTCATCAGGAATAATGATATCTAAAACTTTAAAAGAATATGCAGAATTATTAAAAGGTCATGGTTTTATACGAGCACACCTATCACAGTTAGTTAATGTAAAATATATTAAAGCTGGCTAACGGAAAATGGAGGTATTTTATTATTAAAAATCTTATCAGGATACCGGTTTCCAAACCGAACAGGGAAAGAGTAAAAACTGCTTTAGGACTTCAAATAAAATAATAAGATTGCTTATAAACAAAAAAAGCCTGCTTTGAGGCAGGCCAATTTTAATTTTTTTATCAAAAGTCATTTATCCCCTGTTATCAGAACCCTGTCTTGTCTGCTCAGTACGGGGGGTAAACTCAGGTTTAGGCATAAGCGCTTTGCGGCTTAGCTTAAATTTACCTGTCTTAGGGTCTAAACCTATCAGTTTTACCTTAATTACATCACCTTCGTTCAACACACCTTCCATATTTTCCAGACGTTTCCAGCTTATTTCACTTATATGCAACAAACCTTGTTTTCCGGGCATAAATTCTACAAACGCACCAAATTCTTTTATACCTTTTACAGTAGCTTCATACACGTCGCCTACCTGGGGCACAGCTACAATACTTTTAATCCAGGCAACCGCTTTATCCACACCTTCTTTTACAGGTGAAAAAATACTTACTTCACCAACGCTACCAACCTCCTCAAGGTTGATAGTTGTACCGGTTTCGCGTTGAATTTCCTGTATCACTTTACCCTGTGGCCCGATAACTGCGCCGATAAATTCTTTATCAATAAACAGTTTTTCCATTCTCGGAGCGTGCGGTTTAACCTCTGCACGGGCTTCAGGCATACATTCATACATTGCGTCTAAAATATGCAAACGCCCGCTGCGCGCCTGACTCAAAGCTTCACTCATTACCTCCATACTTAAACCATCCACTTTAATGTCCATTTGTACTCCGCAAATTCCATCACGGGTACCTGTAACTTTAAAGTCCATATCACCCAGATGATCTTCATCACCCAGAATATCAGTAAGAATAGCATATTTTCCATCTTCGCGTGTAATTAATCCCATTGCAACACCGCTTACATGTTTAGGAACAGGCACGCCGGCATCCATAAGAGCGAGAGAACCTGCACAAACGGTAGCCATAGATGATGAACCATTACTCTCCAAAATATCGCTGACCACACGTACGGTATAGGGGTAATCATTGCCCGGCATCATCTGCTTCAGGCTCCGCATAGCAAGGTTGCCGTGACCTACTTCTCTGCGTCCCGGACCTCTCATCATTTTTACTTCGCCTGTAGAAAATGGAGGAAAATTGTAATGAAGAATGAAATTGCTGTAGTCAGATTTTGCTGCACTTTCAATTAATAGTTCGTCTAATTTAGATCCGAAAGTAACCGTTGTAAGTGATTGAGTCTCACCTCTTGTGAAGAGTGCAGAACCATGCGGGGTAGGCAATGGATCTACTTCCATTGATAAGGAGCGAACATCTTTCAGACCACGACCGTCTAAACGAATGCGATCGTCCAGCATCATGTTTCTCACCTCCTCCCACTGAATATCTGCAAAGTATTTTTTAGCGAGTTTTTTATCTCCGTCAGTCGCCTCTTGACCCAAACCGGCAATCAACTCGTCTTTTAATGCACTTAATGCTTCGCTGCGCGCATGCTTATCTGATCCGCTTCTTGCAATTATTCCAATTCTTTGCTTCGCCAATTCTATAACTTTTTTCTTAAGTTCTTCGTTTTGCAGAGGTTTTGTATACTCCCGTTTACTTTTCACACCTGCTTTATCCCTTAATTCCTGCTGTGCTTTGATCTGAACTTTTATGGCATCATGAGCAATTTGCAAAGCATTTACCAATTCAGCTTCCGAACATTCTTTTGCTTCACCTTCCACCATCATAAGATTTTTCTCAGTAGCTGCTATAATAAACTCATACTCAGCCCTTTCTAATTGTGAACGTGTAGGATTTATTACTATTTCGCCATCAACGCGCGCAATTCTGGCTTCACTTATAATTTCTTTGATAGGAATATCTGACACCGCAAGAGCTGCGGAAGCAGCAAGACAGGCCAGAGAATCGGGCATAACTTCCATATCGCTTGATACTAAGCTTATTAATACCTGTACTTCACAAAAATAATCATCAGGAAATAAAGGACGCAAAGCCCTGTCGATGAGGCGGCTTGTCAATATTTCATAATCATTCAGCCTTGCCTCCCTCTTAAAAAAAGAGCCTGGAATACGGCCAGCAGAGGCAAACTTCTCCTGGTAGTCCACAGAAAGCGGGAAAAAATCCTGGCCTTCACGTGCCTCCAGGTTTGCTACAACTGTAGCTAATAAAATACAATTCCCCTGGCGAACGGTAACTGCACCGTCTGCCTGCCGGGCCAATTTTCCGGTTCCGATACTGATCTCGCGACCACCACCAATATCGAAACTTACACTAATAGGTTGAGATAACATATAGATTACAATGTTTAGAGAATGAAACAAAGGGCACACAAAGAAGGAAAAACCGTACCACTGTTCCTGATTAATAAATTTTAAAATGTTTGCACAAATAGGAACAAACACAAAAAACTATTCCCAACTGAATATATTTTAACCAGTCGGGAATAGCAATATCATAAAGAAAAAATTATTTTCTCAGGCCTAACTTTTCAATCAATGCGCGGTAACCCTGCAGATTATGTCTCTGAAGATAAATAAGCAAACTTTTACGTTTACCTACTAATTGCATTAAACCACGATGGGTAGAAAAATCCTTTTTATTTTCCTGTAAGTGCTTCGAAATCTGGCTGATACGTTCTGTTAGTAAAGCTATCTGCCCTTCAATAGAACCTGTATTCTCTGCTCTTCCTGCAAATTCAGTAAAAACCTCCGCTTTTTTTTCAATTGTTAACGACATCTCAAGTTTTTTAAAATAGACACCAATTTTTTTTATTTCTTTTTATCGGCTGCAAAAGTAGGTTAATATTATAAAAAGCCGAAATTATAAAAACAAATTTTGAATTATTTAAGGAAGGGGTTAGGAAATAGAAGTTGTTCGTTGTTCGTTGTTTGAAAAAATCTTTTTATTCTTAAATTAAAAAAAATAGTATTAAATTAGCATAGTTCTTTTCCTTCATCAATAAAAATTTGCCATATGAATTACCTTGAACGCTTTGAGCACTGGGGTGATACTCATCATCCAAAATGGGTAGATATAGTACGAATAGTTTTAGGTGTTTTTTTATGCTACAAAGGCATAGATTTTCTTCGCAATATGGGAGTCATAAGTGACCTGTTAGCAAGTCATATTTCGTTTGGTTCTTTTACAATCATCATGTTAGGTCATTATATTGTATTTGCCCACATACTGGGAGGTATTTTACTTGCAATGGGTGTTCTTACGCGTTTTGCCTGCATTATACAAATACCAATACTATTGGGAGCACTTATCATGATAAACTGGTCACAGGACATGTTAAGACCTTATTCCCAATTAATTCTTACTATTGTAGTCTTGCTTTTGTTGATTTATTTTTTAATTGCGGGGAATGGCAGATGGGTAGTTAATTTTGATGAGCCGGAAGAAAGAAAGGCAGATAAAACTTTACTGTAGCCTAAAAGTCTCTTATTTAATTTTATCTTGATTGAATGATTAAGATGTATATTCTTTTGTTTTTGTCTGATAGAACTATTTGAATTCATAAGCCTTTTGATATTAATATTATACTTCTATTTGTTAAGAGACACATATGTCAGTATCGCTATAGAAAAGAATATCATCACTTTGACAGTAAATTTCTTTAAAAGAATTATAAACGTTTACACGCCAAATCCATGCTAATTCATTTTTTTGACAATTGCTTAAATGAATTAGTAATAATATATTTAATCTCTTCATTGCCAGATAAATTTGATGTTCTGCTTTTACATTCACCACAAATTTATCATTCTGGTATAATTCCCCTAAATCAACTTCTGACACCGTTATAATAAGCATCATCAAAAAAACCGCTCCCCAATAACAACTCTGCCGCTTTCAACTTTCTATTTGCAAGACTAACAATTTCTGCTTCTGTTCTCACTACTAATTTAGCTGAAATTAAAAAAAACAACACATAAAACAATAATGACAGCAATATCGATTTTATAACCACAGACAGCTATATTTGTCTACAACCCCTTACTTTGAAAGCTTTAACCTTTACGGTTACAAACGATATTACTTATGACCAAAGAATGCAACGCATTTGCAGCACTTTAGCAAATGCCGGTTATAACGTTACATTAATTGGAAGAAAACTGCCATCATCACTTCCTTTGCGCAGCGAGTCCTACAAACAAAATCGCTTAGCCTGTTTTTTTAGCAAGGGAAAATTGATGTATATTGAGTATAACTTACGCTTGCTGTTTTTCCTGTTGAAATCACCTTCTGATTGTTATTGCGCCATTGACCTCGATACTATTTTACCCAATTATTTTGCGTCAAAAATCAAAAGAAAAAAACGGGTGTATGATGCTCATGAATTATTTACAGAGCAAAAGGAAATTGTAACGAGGCCTGCTATTTATAAGTTTTGGCTGTGGGTGGAAAAGTTTACTGTTCCAAAATTTCGGTATGGATATACGGTTAATGATTTTATTGCCGGCGAGTTCAACAGAAGATATGGAGTGAGTTATGCCGTAGTGAGAAACCTTCCTGAGCTTAGCAGCTTTCAACCCAATCCCGATAAAAAAAATCCTTTTATCATTTACCAGGGAGCAGTAAACGAAGGCCGCAGTTTCGAAACCCTGATTCCTGCGATGATGAACGTAAATGCCAAATTAAAAATTTTTGGCAACGGCAATTTTTTTTCAAAAGTTGTAAAGCTGATCAAAGATTGCCGGGTGGAAGATAAAGTGGAAATGAAAGGATTAGTTCCTCCCGTGGAATTAAAAAAAATAACACCCGCAGCCTCTGCTGCTGTAATGCTGTTTGAAGAAACCGGTCTTAATCAATATCATTCGCTTGCCAATCGTTTTTTTGATTATATAATGGCCGGGGTTCCCCAGGTTTGTGTCGACTTTCCTCAGTACAAGGTTATAAATGATAAATATGGTGTAGCTGCTCTTATTAACAATACAAATGCAGAAACTATAGCTGCTGCTTTAAACAATCTCCTGAGCAATACTGTTGTATATAATAATATGAGGGAGAATTGCCTGAAAGCGCGTAAGGAATTAAATTGGCAGTCAGAGGAAAAAGTTGTAATTCTTTTTTACAAAAACATCTTCAAAAATCTTTAATCCCAAAAAGCGCTTAAAAAAATTCTAAAACGTCGAATAGTGATTGTTGTAACAGTATAAGTGTACGAAGCAACAATTGCAGTTTTAAATTTTATTTGTGGAAACAAGAAAACGTCTCTTTAAATAAGTTGGATAAGCACCTTCACATAGTTTGTTTAAACGTTCCTTATCCTGTAAATTATGGCGGTGTTTTCGACCTTTTTTATAAACTTCCTGCCTTGCAGCAGCAGGGTGTTAAAATTCACTTACATTGTTTTAAATATGGCCGGCCGGAGCAGCCGGAGCTTAACCAATATTGTGAAACAGTACATTACTACGATCGTAAAACGGGAATTCGGGGGCTGTCAATCACGTATCCTTATATTGTAAGCAGCAGAAATAATGAAGCTTTATTGAATAGACTGAATGAGAATGATTATCCCATTTTAATGGAAGGCATACATTGCACATGGCTGCTGAACGACAAAAGATTTAAACGGCGCAGGTGTTTTGTGAGGCTGCACAATGTCGAATACATTTACTACGCGCATCTGTACAAAAATAGTGATTCGGTTTTTAAAAAGCTCTATTTTTATTGGGAAAGTAAGGTATTAAAGCGGTATGAAAAAAAAATAGCCGCAAGAGCAACATTCTGGAGTGTTACTGAAAAAGACGCTGAAATGTATAAAAAGCTCGGATGTAAAAACATAGCCCTCTTACCTTTGTTTTTACCTCCCTGGAAAATAAAAAATTCCGGGGGAAATGGTTCGTTTTGTTTGTACCACGGAGACCTTTCTGTAGCAGAAAATGAGAAAGCGGCAACATGGCTTTTGAAACACATCTTTAACGACCTGCAGATACCATTAGTTATTGCGGGAAAAAACCCTTCCCGCCGCCTATTCAGGCTATTTTATAATAAAAATACAACCTGTCTTATCGCAAATCCGAACGAAAAAGAAATGCAGGATTTGATAACAAAAGCGCACATCAATATTATTCCGTCTTTCAATTCTACAGGCATAAAGCTAAAACTTATTAATGCTTTGTTCAATGGTCGTCATTGTCTGGTAAACGAGCAAACGGTGGAAGGAACAAATCTTGAAAAAGCCTGTAATATTGCTGATGATGCCGATACATTTAAATCTGCAATTCGCCAGTTGTATGTACAACCTTTCGATGCGGAAGATATAAGTATAAGACATTACCTTCTCGATAATATGTTTGATAACGGGGTGAATGCAAAGCAAATGGTAAAATGGATTTGGGGATAGACAATGGTTAAAATCCGAGGTTGCACATTTCCAGTTAACAGGCGAATAAGCAACGAGCGGAGTTCCATTACTTTTGTCTGCGTCTTTTATTCTTAAAAAAATTCCTGTTTTTACATTTTTAATTGCAAAAGTTCAATTGATATCTTGAGAAAAGCCGACAGCAATAGTTAAGATCATTAGTATGCTTACAATATATAAACGAACAGAGCTTTTCATGTTCAATTAATTTATTTCAAAATAATTTGTTTAAAACAACTAACGATTATATAAACGATTTAAAAAAAGCCAAGCAGAAAAATTGCTGTACAAGTAATTGACACAACGATGTTGAATAAAGGTTTAAAGCTTGTTCCCAAAAAAAATTTCCCGGAACCTCTGTCCCGTCAAAATTTATATTAAGCTCAATTATTTCACCCACTTTTTCTCAAGCTCCTTTATAAAATATCCTCCCACAACGCTTCTTGCCTGGAAGCCGACTTGTTTACCGTCAGTGGTTTCGTGCCAGTCGCTTAGTGGAACCCGTGTTGGTGTTTCGGTAGCAAACTTATACACCGGGGCTATTAATGCCTTAAAATCACTTTCATTTTTAGCTAAGGTAGCTGTCCAGGTAATCCAGTCGGATTTGGTATATGTTTTTCTGCTGTCTAATGGTAAACCAAATTCGTTTTGCTTAGTTAAATAATAGGCTATTTCTTTGTCATATACCTGCTGAGGAAATAAGTTTAAACCCAATAGTTTATCCCATACCATGTTGTATTTCTGGCTCCAGGTATCTTTATTGTTGAAGGTCAAGGCGTAATGATCTCCGGCATCAGCTAATGACATCCACTTTGTGGCCATATCTTTAGCCATGGCTTTGTATTTTTCAGCGACATCTTTTTTGCCGAGCATATCGGCAAGCATAGCATAGCAGCCAATACCTACTATTGCCTTTACAGAAAGGTTCGCATTTCTTGCAAGGTGACCCGCAAAATCATCTGTAGATAATTGGTTGGCAGGATCAAGACCTTCATTAGCTAAATATTCCTTCCATGTGGTGAGCGTTTTCCAGTGCTTTTCTGCATATTCTGCATTACCTTCTGCTTTAGCTATAGCAGCAGTAAGAATTACCATATTTCCCGATTCTTCCACCGGCATGTCCTCCCCGTACGTTTGTCCGTTTGCAATTGGGTAAGTGCCTAAATCGTGGGCAGCAATAGGCTTTGTTCGTTTTCCGCTTTCACTATAATAAAATATACCATTGAGCATGCCTTTTAACAGATCAGGATTATATACAAGAAATAAAGGAGCAGACGGATAAGTAACATCTACAGTATTGATGGAACCATTACTGAAATTTTCTTTAGACAAAAATAAAATTTCTCCCTGCGGACTTTTTACCAGCTTATGGGCTGAAATGGACTGACGGTAAGCCATAATACACAGTTTAGCATAATCTTCACCACCTGCTTTAAACGCATCATTATATATAGTATTGTTTGCAGAATCGCATTTGGCAATTATGCTGCTATAATTCGTCTCTGCATTCCGCATTTCCGTTTCGATGGTTACTCCGTTTTTTTTCCACCACGGTGTCAGGTTTTGCTGAAAATACTGAATGGAATAAAGGTCGTCATACCCGAGCATCACCATCTTCTCTTTATCCTCACCACCCACCTTGCCTATTGGAATAACAGTATTGAGCCATAAATTTTGACCTGTTACATTTGGAGCGCTTATTTTTGAAGAAAAAGCCGCCTGTGCAGATGTGGTAATTGTCTGTATTGCATTAGCTGATTTAGGAGCAGCAACATACATATAACCCCAATCTATTCGCAGGTTATCACCTTTTTTTTGTAATACCGGCTGCTCTACTGTTCCGGCTTTTAATATATTTAAATTTCCTGACAAATATTTTTGAGCTGTCACTTTTTGTGATGGTTCATTGACTGCAATTGCTGTGGAAGCGCCAAAATATATTTGTGTATCGTGTTGCTTATTATCGTTTGAATGCACTTTAAAAGACACATAAGACACTGGTCGTGACAGCAGATCAAGATTGTTCATAATTAAAGGTGAAGTGAAAGTAAGTGTCACATCCGTACTGCCGCAGGTGAATGTATACATAGTTTGAGTCGCTTTCACATCTACGCTTTTCTGTTCTGCCGCTAGTATGTTCAACATTGATTTTATAGCAGGTTTATTAGCAAGGCCTGCATCTAACCATGCACCTCCGGCAGTGTTGGCGCAATGGATGGCCAATACATTTTGCCCTTTCTTCAACTTCGTTTTTATAGCATCATCTATAGGAAAGCTTTCCATCTTATTATTATAGCAATCACAGTTATAGATTTTTTCTCCGTTAAGATATACCTCTACATTATCATCGTGGTGCAACTTTAAAAACAATTTATTAAAATTTGTATTATTCAATACAAAGGACCTTCTTACCCATATATCTTTACTTGTCCATAAAGTTTTTGCCCGCTTTTTATTATCACTAAATGGAGCTGCAGCAGTATTCCATGGGTTGTCATTAAAGTTTACATTCATCCAGCCGTCTGCAGGCTCTGTTTCTGTATATTTACATTGATATGGTTTTTCGTCTGCCGCCGGCAATATTGTTTGCAAGGGTTCATCTTCCTTGCCCAGAAACCGGTAAATTTTCCCGTCAACTTTTATCATCCCAATCATAGGTTGATCCGTTCCTGTCCAATGCTTGGTAGGAGATGCATTTAATGTATCGGTAAAAGACCACAAACTAAAATAAGGGTCATGGTTTATTAACGGGTAAGCAGGCGCTTTATTTACCTGGGCGAAAAGCTGCTGTGTAATCAGCAAACAAAAAATCACTCTTTTTAACGGCAACCAATTCATATGTTTTTATTTAGCGTTTTCAATAAAATAAGCACTATAAGCTTTTAGGTTTAAACAATCTTTTGAGAAAAGAAAACCTATAAGGTTTCAAAAATCTTATAGGTTTAGCTGTTATCTTTTTTCTGTTAATGAATCGATTACGTGTATTTCTTCCTGTTTGTACGGAGTTCCGTCGGGCCTGAAAATATCATGAAACCATACATCAGGTTCACGACCATCGGGCATAGGGTTGTCCCATGCATAGATCGTATTTGTCTTCCCCATTACAAAGCCCCAGTTAATTGCACCTATATTATTTTCTTTCAACAACGGCATTATGTTTTCGAATCTGCTGCCCCTTGTGCGGGCCATGTATTCGGTGCAAATCAGTGGGCGGCCAAATGCTTTTAAACTATCTATTGCTTTTTTATGCTGCTCTTCTTTTTCATAATTGTGATAAGTAATCACATCATCATTTTCAAACTGGAATCTGTTCAGCTTTTTTAAGCTGTCGTTCCATACGCCTGCAGAAAGCGGCTGATCAGGATTAATTTGTCTTCCCCACTTAAAAACGTTCTGCAGTAAGGGCAAACTTTTATTGCCATAATTTGAATTGCCCGGCTCGTTATACAAATCCCACAATAATATCCTTTTATCATGCTTAAAGGAGGCAAACATATCTTTTACATATCTTTCAAGGGTAACAGTTAAAGTTGGCTGATCATAATATAATTTTCCCGGGTCTCTCACCCATCCGGAGTTGTGTACGCCTGTTTTAGGCGCAGGTTGGGTACCAGCCTTATAAATAGGATTCCAGCAATCGTCAAAAATGACAAACATGGTACTGATATGATGCCGGTCGGCTATCTGCAGGTATTTGTCCACACGTTTTTTAAAACCTGCAGGATCAATTTGCCAGGCAAGATGATGTAAGAAAACCCGCATAGCGTTAAAACCTATTCCCTCTGCATATCCCAGTTCGCGGTCAATTGTAGCAGTGTCAAAAGTTTCTTTCTGCCACATCTCCAACTGATTAATAGCAGTGCTCGGAATAAAATTGCTTCCCCGCAACCAGCCTTTTGTACTGTACCATTCATTTGCTTTTTCTTTGCTCCAGACAGGCCTCTGCTTTTGTGCATCTACACCTGATACAAATAAATAAGATGAGGCAAAAAACAATAAAATAATTCTTTTCATATAGCTTTAATTTACTTCCGGGGGGTTTGAAATTTATAAAATAATTTTTAGCAGTCAATTCATACTTCTTGTCCCTCTCCTTTTTTCTTACACTCCTGAAAGAGACAGGTTGGGGTAAAGTATTTATTTCACCACCGGCAAAGCTGATATGCGCAACCTCGCAGCACCCATTGGTATTAACTCTATCTGCTGTTCTTTTGTAGCAACGGCTACAGGGCTTTGAGGCAAAGTATCGCACAACCCATACTTATCCAATGTCCATTCAGGAATGATTTTACCTTTAGCTTTTAAAACAATTGGAGAAGCATCCGGAGTAAAGGGATAGTTATCAGATGGCCATGGATTTTTAATAACCTGGAATTGCTGATTAAGAGGAGCATTGCTTAAAACCAGCCCGAAGTTCCACATGCTTGCAGGATAAATTTCGTAAGCAGGCCATTTCGATTGATCTACATCACTCTGCCATTTTGAGTCACCGATAGCAGATTTTTTACTATCCATTAAACGATATGCTTCGGCAATTTTTAAAGAGAAGGTCAGTGGACCGTAATTTATGCTAACGCTGTTTTTATTTTTTTCCCATGTTTCCTTTTTAAGCTGCATTGGCAAAACCAGTTCGACCACATCTCCCTGTTTCCATTTTTTTTCTATTCTTGCATAAGAATCGGGCTTGAGTGATGTATTTGTTGTTTTACCATTTACCATAATATTTGCCTTATCACACCAACCGGGTATGCGTAAGTATAATGGAAAATCAGCTCCGCCTTTTGTGTTTACTTCAATTTTTATATGTTCATCAAAAGGATAATTTGTTACTTGTTTTAAAGTTACATCCTGTCCCTTGCCTTTACCAACTTTAGTGGTCACTTCGCTGCTGTTGTATAAAATGGCCGCTATGCCATTATCAGGAGTTGCCATCCACAGATGCTCCGCATAATAAGGCCATCCCTGCGAGTGGTTGTGCTGGCAACAACGGCTGCTGAATGGGTTCATCATAAGAAAAGGTCCTTCATTTTGAATGCCGGGAGCATGATTTCTGCTATCACTCACTACCATATTTGGCGCGGTGAGGTATCTAAGCCCTTTAAAGTCGGGCATAACTGCAGCGGGATAAGTATTAAAGGCAACATTTTCGCAGTTGTCGGCCCACATGGGGTCACCGGTAATGCCCGTTAATATTTCATCTGATGCCATTTGCTCAACCATCCCACACGTCTCCACTGCCTGTCTTGGATCGTCGTGGCCTTTCCGTGCATTTTCGTCAGCACCAAACATACCGCCGGGCACCTGCCCATAGATATTTCTTACAAAGTAAAAATCGTTATAGGTTGCATTAAGAAAACCAGTGTCTTTAGACTGCATATAATAAGTGGCGGGCTCCCGGAAACACTGGGCTATATTTACATTGTGCCAGTTAGGTAAGCTATCTTTCTGAGACCAGTTTGCAGTGTTACGGTGAATTTTTTCAGCAAGGTCGAGTAAAAATTTTTCGCCTGTACGATTGTACAGCCAATAGACGCTGTATAAGTTATCTCCTCCCCTGCTGTTCTCCCAGTATATCTTAAGGAACTTCTCATCAGGCACTTTTAACTGCCATTGAAAATATTTGGTCATAAAAGGAATAACCCGTGGATCTTTGCTGTATTCATAATACGACTGCATACACCACAGCATGAGCATATTTGGCCAGAGATCATAGGTTTCACCTTTATTTTCCTGGTGCTGTGTCTCCACCATGTGTGGTCCGAAGTATCCGTCGGGCCGCTGGCTCTGAAATACCTTTTCGAGCCACCTTTTTGTTTCAGCAATAATCTTTTCGTCGTGCAGAATATAACCCATATCGCCATATCCCTTTAACCAATAGGGAACTTCTTCCCAACCATGATCTCCCTGGCCATTGCCGCTGAACCATGCATTGTTTTTTTTATCAAGCCAGGCACTTATCTCGCCTAATTTACCGGTTAAACCATCGCGCTGCAATTCAAGGTATTTTAAAATCCATCCCTGGGGCTTAATGCTGCCGGCCGGTAACTTTATAAAACTCAGCGGCGTTAAGGGCGCTTTGTTACCTATATAAAAGCTGTTTGCCGATACCTTTGCAGGACGTTCTACGTTTGAAATGGTAAAATCAGTTTTCAGATCATCAGCATTTTTAAATCCTGAAAAACAAATAAAGGAGAGACCAAATATGAATTTTTTCATTCTATATCTTTTTAATAGCCTAAATACAATCTATTAATTTCAAAATATTTTTCGCCACAATGCTACAATAAACTGTTATATACATTTTGATAATTAACGATTGCTTAGCCAAAAATCAAAAGGCTTATTTCTTTCACTTACCAATGTTCCATCTTTTATTTCTAACGGCGCTACCTGTATAGAAGATCTTCTGAGATTATAAGGAACAACTCCATCACTATTTAACGGAGCTTCGAGATGTGACTTGCGGCCTGGATGTGTAAAATAAAAAACATAAGCGTTGTTATCAACTACAATAACGTCTCCATGGGCTCCGCTTGGCGTATCTTCTGATCTTTGAGACGGACCTTCTAATATAATCCCTTGCTTTTCCCAGGTATTACAATCTTTTGAGCGATACACTCTCATACCATGCCATTCATCTGTGAGCATCCAGTAATACTCTCCAAAACGAAATATTTTGGGACCTTCCTGAGCTGAACCGCCAATAGCAGGTTTTGTATTAATACTCCACTTATACAAATCATTACTTTCGGCCATCATAATTGCGCTTCCTTTTGTTTCATCCTTATACCACATTCTCCATTTGCCATCGGGCATTTGAAAAAGTGATGCGTCAATTACGTTTTCGGATGTTAGTTTCAAAAACCCATAAAACTTCCAGTTCCAAAGATCCTTAGCAGTATAATGAGCCATTCTTGCTTTTCCGCCCCAATGATTACGAACCCCTTCGATATATACCACAAACATGTGATATTCGCCGTTATTATATACAATATCCGGTGCCCAGAATGTATTTATTCCTTTATCGAATTCCAGGTTAAGCGTACCTCTGTATACCCATGTTTGCCCATTGTTTTTTGATGATGCAATGCCTATCTGTGTTCCGTAACAATATGCTACATCAGCAGATTCGACATTGGCCCTCCTTTGTGTATATAGCATCCACCACGATTTTTCTTCGTGGTTCCATACTATAACAGGGTCTGCAGCTCCATCAGTTACGGGATCACGAAATAATGGTGAAGGTGCCACATGAATTTTGGAAACAGAGCTATCTTGTGCTGTAATAACAGATGTAAATCCTAAGTTTATTACTATCGTAAATATTCCCGCTATAAATCCGTTTACAAAATTATATTTACCTCTCATTATGGATTTTTAGCAATAAGCCGGGGATTATACAATTTGCTATTTACTTCTTTCAACCTCGCTGCCGGCACTTTTATTACCTTTCTGTCGTAGGTCATAAAACCGTTGGTTTCTACTTCCACATCAGTGGTCTGTGTGTAAACTGCTGCAGATAATCCCAGCTTGATTAAATCTTCCAACCTGTCTATATAAGTTGAATAGGTTCTGAATAAAGTATCTGCATTTGTAAAACTTCTGTATCCCCAGTTACCTTTCTCTATCCAGGTGTGGCCTTCCAATGGTAAACCTAAACCACCGAATTCGCCTAAAACAAGGGCTTTCTTTGCTCCGAACAAATCGGGTCGTGGCATGGCTGGATGCGGGTAATTGTGAAGATCAACAATATCACCAACAGGATAAAAATTTCCTCCGCTGGCGCTGTTTACCAGCCTTGACGGATCTTTCTGCTTTGTCCAGTTAGTAATCTCCACTGTTTTAAACTGACCCCATGCTTCGTTAAAAGGTGTCCAGACTATAATACAGGGATAGTTGTATAAAGCATCAATGATAGTATTCCATTCTTTGCGGTAATAATTTTCCGACTCGGGGGTACGATCTTTATCTGTGGCTCTGTCAAGAACTCCCGGCCGGTTTTCCCAATGGTTACCCAAATCACCGCTGGGCATATCCTGCCATACAAGCATACCCAACTTATCACAGTAATTATACCATCGGGCAGGTTCTACTTTTATGTGTTTTCTGATCATGTTGAAGCCCATTTCTTTCGTTTTCTCAATATCAAACTTCAGGGCTTCGTCTGTAGGTGCAGTGTACAATCCATCAGGCCACCAACCCTGGTCTAAAGGCCCAAATTGAAATACAAATTTATTGTTCAGCATCATTCTTTGAATACCATTTGCATCAGGCGCAATGGATGTTTTCCTCATAGCAAAATAACTTTTCACCTCATCAACAACCTTTCCATTACGCATGACAGAAACAATTAAATCATATAAAAACGGATTATCGGGAGACCAAAGTTTTGGATTACTTACCGTTAATGCAGTTGGAGTATTCGCACGTGCCGTTTGCTCTGCCACCTTATTAGCGCCATCCCATGCAGATACTCTTACCATGTCGCCGCTTTGAAGGTTTACTGCATTAGCGCTCACACTGATTGTCTGTTTATCAATATCAGGAGTTTGTTTTGTAGAAGCGATGTATGTCCTGGGTACTGCTTCAAGCCAAACAGTTTGCCAGATACCTGTTACCGGCGTATACCAAATCCCTTCGGGGTTTTTTACCTGTTTACCACGAGGCTGAGGACCGTCGTCTGTAGGGTCCCAAACTCTTACTTCAAGTTGCTGATTACCTTTTTTTATGGCAGAAGAAATATCAAAAGAAAATGGATCATAACCACCTTCGTGCGTTCCTATTTTTTTTCCGTTTACGTATACTTCAGTCTGCCAATCCACAGCGCCAAAATGCAACAATATGTTTTTTCCTTTCATCGCAGCAGGAACTGTAAAGGATGTGTTATACCAGAGTATACTGTCTTTCCCCACTGTTTTTCCAACTCCCGACAATGCAGACTCGACAGCAAACGGAACCAGTATTTTTCCTTCATAAGAACCTGGCATTGCTTCTGTTTTTGGACGAATAGAATAATCCCAAAGTCCGTTTAAGTTTTTCCAGGAGGCGCGAACCATTTGAGGACGCGGATATTCAGCGAGGGGACTTGCAGGATTAACTTTTTCAGCCCAGGGAGTTACAATTTTACTTCCGGCAATCTTCCAGTTTGCCTGCTGGGAAAAGGTGATAACCGAAGAAAAAAGCACGGATATGGGAATCAAAAAATATTTCTTCACTTCTAATGTTTAGATTGAGTAAATAGAATAAATGTATTTCAACCTTTTTTTAAGAAATAACTAAAACAACAACCTGCCGAAATAAATTGTTAAGTGAAGATTGTTGTATGATTTGAATTCAGAAAAATAAGCGCACTGTTTACAAACAGTACGCTTTAATAGAGTGAGAAGCCTTTAAAAATAAATTATAATACTATTGAAAAACTAAAACTGAACCTTTTGAACCGGTGAAAAAATCATGTCTTCAACATTAGTAATTTTAACACCGATACGGGCGAAAAAATAACGTTGAGTTGGCACTATTACAGGTACCTTAACACTCAAAGTTATATTATTCAAATCAGTTATAGCAGAACCAGCTAAATCAGTACCGGCAACATTATCGCCTCCGGAAACAAACTGCGTTTTATTAATATACAGGCTTACCCTGTCAATACCTTTCTGGTTGACAGAGTCTGTAATAATTTTTTCGAGTTTACAAGTACCGGTTACCATACTGTCAGCAGGAGTAAGCGCCATCTGCGGAGTGCGGATCATATAGTAAGGTGTAACTTCAAGATCTAACTTTTGGCTACCTTTCATTGTAATAGCAAGAGAATCGGGTACACCCGGAACAGTTTGTTTCCACATAAACGGACCTTGGCCATTAGGAATTATTAATTTATAGTCACCATCAAAAAGAAGTGCCGAATAAGTGCCATTCTGAGCGAAGGAAGAAGCTATAGCCCCGACTTTACCAAAACCGTACTGATATAATTCAAATGGTACCTGGTCTCTTTCTACTCCTATTGAATCCCCTTTGTAAACCAGTCGGCCACTTAGTGTAGAGGAAGGCGGAGCGTAGTTATCTTTCTTGCAGGAAAAAACTGCAATGGATAACGCTATTAAAACTATATAATGAAATTTAATTTTCATATTAAGCAATTTTTTTTATAATTGAACGCTTATTGATTAGGTTGTCTTACAATTTTTGGATTGGCTGCCCTGATGGCATCACTGATAGCAGAATAATAGTTCCCAAACTGAAAGCGGTTAGTCCCCGTAACAGATGCAGGAAGAACTTCCTTAAATATCCATTTGCCATCGTTAGGTGTACCCGGGTTGTATATTTTATATGACCATAAACCCCATGGTTGAGTGCTTTTTTGAGTAGCCAAACCTATATTAGTTTTTAAATCGCTTACACTTGTAGGAGTTCCATTCCAAACAATATGAGCTATTCTCCAGCGTTTGTAATCAAATAAAATATGACCTTCAAAAGCTAACTCAACCCGGCGCTCGTGAACGATACGATCAAATGTAATATCACCCGTAGCTAAAGGTGTAGTTAAACCTGCCCTTGCACGAACCTGGTTCATATAACCAGCAGCAATGTTGGGTTGGCCTAATTCGAAGGCCGCTTCAGCAGCATTCAATAAAACTTCAGCGTATCTATAACGGATAAATGCAACTTCACTGCCTCTTCCTCTCCTACCTGAGCCTATTACAGGATCAAGATATTTTCTAATATAAAAACCAGATTGTGACCTGGCTTCAAGACCATTAACAGTGCCATCCGAACCTACCACCTGCACTGCTTTAGTAGTCCCTGGCAATGGCTTCTGATTTACATAATTGTCGCTGGAAAGAACGCTGCCATCAGCTAATTGATATCCCGCCCAGATATCAACTCTTTTACCTTTATAGAGGCCATTAGGCAAAAGAACTGTACCTGCCAGGCGTGCATCTCTACCGGCAAAAACATCAAGTTGATTTGTATAATAAACAGGATTACCTGAAGCATCTGTAGTTGGGATAGGTGCATAGGTATTGTCTAATTTTTCAAACGCTTGTACAAGATTTAATGAAGGATTCAAACGCCCTGCATCAGAACTGCCGTTTTCGTCAGAAATGGAGTAAGGTTGATCATTAACGGTAAAATTATGTGTTTTACCGCCCACTTTAAAATCTTCGATAAATATAGACTCCTGGTTAACACTGCTTTTGTCTAAGAAAATGGCGGCGAAATTATCTGACAGATCAGGTAAAACTTTATACAATTGATATTGACCTGCTCCTCCGTTTATGATTTCCTGTGCCGCTGCTAATGCCTTACCGTAATAAGCGGGTGCCATAGCTGAAGGAATACCTACTTCACCTCCCGGCAGTGACACCTGAGGAGTGGTTGCACCATACTTAGCTATAGATGCGGCATACAACGCCGCCCTTGCTTCCATAGCCAGAGCTGCGCCTTTGCTTGCCCTTGATTTTTCAGTGGGGTCGGAGGGTAACTGGCTTTTAATGGCCTCCGCTTCACTAATTATAAAGTCATAAATATCCGACTCTTTAGCTCTTGGTGACTGTAACGAGCTTGCATCACCCTTGTAATCATACTGTAAAGTGTTTGTTATCAGCGGAACGCCACCCATCCGTTTAACCATCTCAAAATAGTAATTGGCTCTGAGAAAACGCGCTTCTGCCAAAAACCTTGTTTTATCTGCTGACGTAAGTTGTGTGGCCGCACTGTCTCTTTGAATAAACAAGTTTAGATCACGTATATAAGCATAGCTTCTGGCCCAGTCAACCCGCCATTCACCATAATCCCAACCAGTTCTTTGAACAATAAAGGCACTACCATTCTCTGACGGAAAACTCTCACTAAAGTCGGTAAAAGTTCTCCAACCTGCTTCGATATCAGGATTGTTTGGTTGGTCAAGCCTTGATTCAGGAATTGGTCTCCCATCGAGGCTGGAAAAATCTAACTGTCGATTATATAGATCTCCCAAAACAGATAATACCAGAGCAGGATCAGAAAACGCAACGTTGTTAGGGACAACCTGTATTGGTGGAATATTTAGAAATTCGCTATCTTTTTTACAGCCCCACACACCAAACATGAGGGCCGACATTGTTATGAATAATATCTTTTTCATTGAAATAATTTATACGCTGAAGTTTTTTTTAAAAAGTGATATTGACGCCTACATTAAGAACTTTACTTTGCGGAAACTGAAGCCCGTTATCATCTGTGGTTTCAGGGTCAACACCAAATTGTTTAAGATTATCAAAAGAGAACATGTTATATGCATTGAGGTAAACTCTTGCCCGCTGTATTTTAAACTTGTTAATAATAAAAGATGGCAATCTGTATCCTAATTGAATTGTTCTCGCTCTTACATACTGAACATTATGCAGCCAAAACGTAGAATTACCATTATAATCGCTATATCCGTTCCCTGGATTATACCTGTTTGCCGGGTATTTACCATGTATCCAGGCACTGTTTACGTCAAAAACATCTGCCCGGTGCCATCTGTCTTCAAAAATTGTATTTAAATTACCGGTATTTTGAAAAGCCCATCTTGTCTCATAATTCTGAAACCATGTGTAGCCTGCACCGCCTGAAAAGTCAGCATTGAAGTCAAAGTTTTTATAAATCAGGCCGATTGTAAAACCAAAGTTTATATTAGGCTGCTGGCCATATCCAAAGCCAATAGGTCGTTGGTCGTACCCATCAATTTTTCCGTCACCATTTACATCTTTATATATGAGGTCTCCCGGAATTAAACTCCTGTTACCTTTGCCATCTATATTTACAGGATAATTATTAATCTGTTCCTGAGAGGTAAATTGGCCATCTACTACATAACCCCATTCTATCCGTGAGTACCTGTTTTCTGTTGAATTCCGGTATTGATCCCATGAATTGAAAAAAAGCGGGTTATATGATTGTAAGTTTTTCGAACGGGTATAGGATGCGTTTCCACCTACATTAAAATTCACCTGCCCTATTTTACCCGAATAAGCTAATGATATTTCTTCTCCATACTGTGCATCGCTGTTAATGTTTTCCTGAGGTAAGCTGTAGCCAATTTCTATCGGAACTATTACATCGTTTTTATTACCCAGCAAACCAGTACGCTTTCTATAAAAATAGTCAAGCGTTCCACTTAACTTTCCTCTCAACATCGTAAAATCCATTCCTATGTCTGTAATTTTACTTTTTGCCCAGGAAATTCTTGTAGTAGGTATACCTTTATCCCTTGAAACAGTCACTGCATTTCCATCAAGTATAGCCGTTCCCTGGTTATAGTTGTATCCCGGAAGAAATGCATAAGGAGCAACTATATTTTGACTAGCATCATAGGGGTTTCTATCATCTCCTAATATTCCGTAAGAACCTCTTAGCTTTAAATCGCTTAAAACATTTTTATTACCTACCAGTTGTTTCATAAAAGGCTCTTCTGTAATTCTCCATCCTGCTGAAAAACCCGGAAAATAACCTACCTGGAAACCAGGTGCAAACAGGTACGAGGCATCCCGTCTTGCAGAGGCTTCGAAGAAATAACGATTAGCATAATTATAAGTTATACGACCTATGTATCCTATACGCGCCTCTGTTCTATCTTCATCCTGGTATTGATCCATAGTGGGAAAATAAATAAGCGGCAACTGGTTTGAAATTGGTGATGCATGGATCCAGTTTCTGGTATAATGATTTTTAATTCTCTCAGATACCACAGTTGCACCAATGGTATTCTCACCAAATGTGTTGTTATAATTTAATTGTACCTGGGTGTTAGTATTTATCTGCTTAACCTGTTCCCTGTCACGCCACGGATTGGTGCTGCCCCCTGTAATATCATAATTTTTAGTATCAGGATTATAAGTATACGCATTATAAGTAAACTCCTGGTTATTTTCTAACCCATCTTTAATAAAATAAGAATATAGTCCTCTTAGTGTCAATCCTTTAATCCCCGGAATTTCATAATCTACATGCAAATTGGTTTGCAGCACCCGATTGTCACTGCGAAACTTTCCGGAAATCTTTTTATTAAGAAAAGCATAGTTTGATTCTGTATGACCAATATTGTTTAAATAGTTAGGATTATCATTAGCATAAGGTCTTTCCAAAGGTGTATTTCTAAGGACAGCAAACCTTGCTAAAAAATAATCATCTCCACCCGGTACTCCAGGATTTTCCCTGCTCTCAATATGAGCACTTATATCTGCACCTACTTTCAACCTGTTTGATAATTTTGCAGTTATGTTAGACTGGATGTTTGGGCGGGTAAAAAGATATTCTCTGCCCAACACTGACTTTTGATTCAGGTTGGTAGCAGAAACATAATAGTTAACCTTATCTGAGCCTCCGTTAATATTTATATTGACAGAATTTTGTGGGGCATTGCCCTGAAGAACATATTTCCGCCAGTCAAAGCTTCTGTACGCGGGACCAGCACTTGCGCCTTGTTTATACTTATCCAATTCAGACTGGGTAATACCCGTTCTTTTAGTTGGATCCAGCTCATTAATATTAGTATTTACCTGCGCATCTGCTACATACCTCTCATAGTCGTAAGAATTGTTGACCACATTAGGGAAACGATACCAGTTTTGCCATCCTGCATAAGCATCTATATTGATGGTATTACGACCGGTTGCTCCTTTTTTTGTTGTTACCACTACTACCCCGTTCGCAGCACGCACACCGTAAATTGCTGCAGACGCATCTTTTAAAACGGAGATGCTTTCAATGTCATTAGGAGAAATGTTATTAAATTGCTGTTCATCCTGCTGTATACCATCTATAACATATAAGGGAGTACCCATATTACGTATCTGGATATTTGCTGAAGCACCAGGTCGGCCTTCAGACATTCTGAAAGTTACACCTGCCAGTTTACCAGCCAGCCCGGTACTGACAGTAGAACCACCATGTACACGATCAATATCTTTGCTGGTAACCGTTGCTATGGCACCTGTTAATGATCCTCTTTTTTGTGTACCATATCCTATTACAACCACTTCACCCAGCGCCTGACTGGTTTGTTGCAACCTGATTGTTAAACTTGTCTGGTTACCAACCCTTATGTCCTCTGGAGCATATCCAACAGAAGTTACTGATAAGACAGATCGGGTACCTGCTACTTTTAAAGAAAAAGCCCCAGACTGATCTGTCGCTGTAGAGTTTGTTGTTCCTCTTTCAGAAACGGTCACATTTGGTACACCAACACCGGCACTATCTACGACAGTACCTGCAACAGATAACTTTGTAGCCTGAGAGAAAACTGAAGAAAAAGATAAAAGAAGAAAGCTTAGTAAAAGCATTCCTTTCTTTTTACTGAAAAAGAGAGAAAAATGTTCAATTGATTTCATAGCAAGTTTGTTTATATTGATACCTGGAGAAAATGTTTTTATCAAAATTTATATTGATAAATGCTTTAATTGATACTAAAGCATGAATTATTGAAATCAGGAGATCCGCGGGATAGATACATATGGCTTTGCAATTAGTAATATTAAAAAGAGTAAGACAACTAAACTTTTAACAATGCTGCAACAAGGATTAAAAGATTTTAACAAATATTGCTATTATCAGCAGTCTCACTTTTACTCAATACTGTGCGAAATAAAAGGATTTTTAATAATTACTTAACACAATTTGTCTCATGTTTTATACAAATCGTCTCATTTTTAAAAAATTGTTTACGTATATAAAGAAATTTTACATGAATAAATTTATTGGATCAGGTGCTTAGTGCATAAGCCTTACTAAATCTTATTCTTATATTAAAAGCTCACGCCGCATGGCTGCGTCATTGCAACAGCACTCCATGCAATGCCTGTCAATTAGAATCTTTAGCCTCAAAAATTTTTGACATAATCAAAGTAAATTAAAAACCTATTGATTAATCCGCTGCATCTGTTTTCTTTTTATAGAACCTATTTTCTTTAGTGCTTCTATATCGCTTAGTATCGCGATATCTTTTAAAGTCATAGGCTTTTTAGCTAAGCCTGCCTGCATTGGAGGTGTAACAGAACGGCCGGCATTACATTTCACACTTACCCGCTACCCATTATTTCTTTAAATCGCCTGAATTTTTTTAGTTCATGGGTTCCTCATGTAAAAAGTTTTTATATCGTTGTTTATACTCCTGTAGTTGGTTTACGTATCCTATATTTACCATCCAAAAGTCAGATGTCTGGGTATTATTTTCATGAGGAGCCTGGATAACCCTTGGATACCTGGCATTTGGGTAGCAGTAGTCCAATAATTATTATAATATTCATAACTGGATTATTATTATTATTATTTTTAGCAGGAGAAGGTATTAATGCTTCCTTCGATGACAAAAACATTAAACGTTTGCAGGATATTGAAAAACTTGATACGACACCAAAGAAAGCTCTATTTTGTAACTGATAATATTATTCAAAACGTAAAAGCTAAAAAAGCTGTTGCTTCATAATTTTAAAACGTATTCTTATGCCCGATACTTTGTATGTGCGTATTAAAAAAGACTATGCGGCCGCTATTATTAAAGACCTGCAAAAGTTAGATGCGGTAGAACTTTTAGAGGAAGCTCCTATTCCTGAATGGCAAAAAAAAGAAGTGCGGAAACGCCTTAAAGACGTGCAAAAAAATCCTTCTAAAGCAGTAAGCTGGAATGAGGCTACCAAAAAAATAAAGCAACTGGCTAAATGAAAAGTTTTACCGTCATCTTTTCACCGGTTGCTATTGATGATGCAGAGCATACTGTTGATTATTACGAAAAGCAGCAACCCGGACTGGGTAAACGATTTGCCACACAGTTACAGCTAACGCTTAAGGCTGTCTATCGTAACCCTTTTTTTGCCTCTGTCCGTTACAATGATATCCGGTGTGCTGCCATTAAAAAATTCCCCTATCTGGTGCATTATCACATTAATGAAGATGAACTACTGGTTACTATTATCGCCGTTTACTCCTCTTACAAAGAGCCATTCTGGTAAAATTAAAGCCCCCGCTTTTTTACCAACGGCTTTAATTTTATTATCTCCTTCCCCCGCCGCAGTGGTGGTATAAGACATTGCAACGGTGAAGCGGCGAACACTAACCCAGGCACAGACACAACAACACTGAAGCGCAACACCAACAAACTTCAAAGTTTTCATTGGTTGTTATCCACTCTATCGGCTATCCGAAAACTTTAAAAACCTCCCCACTATCGATCGTATCATAGATTCTCATTCCATAAATCCAGCTGACTGCCTTCTTTGTTTTTCACCTCGTTATTATTCTCCTGCCCGTTAAAACCATACATTGTTTGCGACTGTATTAATAACCAGGGTTCTGAATAATTTTATTATTTTGGTCAATTACATTTTGTGGAACAGGATTTAAATACATTTTCTGAGTAAAAACATGCGGATGGTTCAGACCTATTACTTCATACATCCACTTACCACTATTATCAGCAGGTGATGAATTGGTAATCTTCATACCATGCAAATCTTTGTTCATCACATCCTGTGCAATTTTCCAGCGGATAATGTCATAAAATCTTTTAGACTCAAAACAAAGTTCAACCCTGCGCTCGCGGTATATCGCCGCACGCATCTCTGTCTGGCTTAAACCGGCAGGAAGTTCTGGTAAACTTGAGCGGCTCCGGATTTTATTAATGGCATCGTGAACAGAAGCATCAGGACCAATTGCTTCATTCTGGGCTTCTGCGTAATTTAATAAGACTTCTGCATAACGGTAATAAACATAGTTTTCTCCGCTTGCCGATCCGCCCCGTGGCTGTAACGGATTAATTTTCTTTTTAAAATAGTAACCGGTGTTTCCTACATCGTCATTACCAAAATCAATCTGGTTTTTTGATGGATGTACATTATCTATACGGGTATAGATGGTATCTGTTTTGTCCATCCAATCCTGTTTATAGGGTGCTCCATCGTAAACAATAAAATCATAAAACCGTTTTTCCCGGTTTACATAAGGGTTTTGAGGATCGTAGCCCGAAGCCGGGTCGCTGATGGGTTTTCCATTAGCCATTGCAAACTGGTCTACCAGCTCTTGCGTGGGATCATAATTTCCCCAGGTATAATAAACTCCATTTATCCAGACCGGCCCGCCAAACTGTTCATAATTTGACCCCATGATAATAGGAACTACCTGCCTGTCCCATATAATTTCAGCATTATATTCATTTTTCTCCCACCATAATGAATTTAAATCAGGAAATAAACTGTAAGTGGTACTATACAAATCCATAAATTTTTTATTGGTAGCTGCTGCTTTTGCCCATCGCGCAGCATCAAAATTACCGAACCCGGCGAGTTTATTGGGATCGGTACCAACTGCAGGTTCAGGCGCATTAAATGCAGGACTTGCTGCGTATAGTTCAAGCCATCCCTTCAGTGCCAGTGCGGCTCCTAAAGTAGCCCGGCCGGCATCATTGTCCCCGTTTTTATATTTGACCGCTAACACATTATTATTGACGATTGAATCTAACTGGCCTGTTATAAAATTAAACGTTTCCTCAAAAGTATTTCTGGCATTATAGATTTGCGTACTATCCATGGTGCTTCTATCCAAAACAGTGGTAATAATTGGCAGCCCGCCGAGGTGTATAAATATTTCACTGTAGAAATATGCTCTCAAAAATTTCACTTCATCAATCCTCTTTTTTATATATTCCGCTGAAAAATTAGCGGCGTTATCATTTATCTTTTGAATAAATAAATTACACTTTCTGATTTTACCAAATGCTGCACCCCAGGCTGCGTAATCAGTAGGATTACCATTATCATTGTCCATAGGAGTACCATTATCAGAGGATGGATTTACAATTCCTTGTTTCCAGCGCCATGATTTCCAATAAAAACCTGCATCATTATCATCTGTATAGTCATCAAGATTATCAGCAGTATTCCATTTATTGGATAGATTATTATAAATATCATTCAGGAAAATATCAGCATTGCCTTCCGATTGCCATTGTGTTACATCTGTCAATCTTGTTTTTTCTGCATTTTCAAGAAAATTCTTTTTACATGAAAAAGCACTTATTAAGAAAATTCCTATTAAAGCTTTATAAGCAATTTTCTTTATATTATTTGTATTATTCATAAAATTTCTTATTTATCATTTAATGTATTAAAAAGTTACATCCAAACCTACCGTATAAACTTTTTGGTTGGGGTATCCTATTTCACGATCAGTATAGCTTACTTCGGGGTCCATAAATTTCAATTTACTTATAGTTAGCAGGTTTTGGCCTGAAACATACAATCTCACTGCCTTAATTTTCAATGATTGTATTGTGCTTCTTGGAAGTGTATATCCGAAATTGACGTTCTTAAGTCTTACAAATCCGGTGTTTGCAATCCAAAAATCAGATGACTGGGTATTATTTTCATAAGGAGCCTGGGTAACTCTTGGATATTTGCCATTTGGGGTAGCAGGAGTCCAATGATTATTATAATATTCATAACTGGAGTTACTATTATTATTATTGAAAGGAATAGTTTGAAATTGTCTTATATCAAGGCTGGATTGTGCAGAGCCCTGGAAAAACAAATTAAGATCAAATCCCTTCCAGGAAGCATAAGGACTTATGCCATAAGTTATTAAAGGGTAAACGGGATTGCCTGTCAGCGTTTCATCAGATGAATTTATTTTACCATCAGGTTTACCATCCGGGCCTCCGCCAAGATCTGCATATTTAATATCGCCGGGATGAAGAACACCAAACTGGGTGATATTGTATCCATCATCTGCGTTAATAATTCCATCCCCGTTTTTGTCATCTGCTGTACTGAATAACCCAAGAGAATGATACCCGAACTGAGCGCCAAAAGGCCGGCCTGTTCTGCTGCGATTTGGATTATCGTAGGTAGCAGCAGTTTCAAAAATCTGGAGCATTTTATTTGTTGCATAGCTAAAGTTTGCGTTGATTCCTAAAGTCAGGCCATTTTGATATTTCTTCGAACTGCCAATGCTAAACTCAAAGCCGCTGCTTTGCATGATGCCGGCATTCTGTTGAGCAAGGGCTAAGCCATATTCCACCGGAACACTAACCGCTGGTGGCAATAACATACCTTCCCTTCTTTCACGAAAATAATCGGCTTCTACTGTTAACAATCCTTTCCATAAGCTGCTTTCAAAACCAACATCTGTTTTTGTAGCTATTTCCCAGGTAAGATTAGGATTTGCTTCTATTGGATTATATGATCCCTGAACCAGGTTGCCCAGACCGAAGGCGTAAGCATTACCATACAGATTATAACCAGCCAAATATTGAAAAGCGGTACCGGCAAGATTACCTGATTTCCCCCATGAACCACGAAGCTTAAAATTATCGAAAAAAGGTAAACTTTTGCTGAAGAAGTCCTCTTGTGACAGTACCCATCCTGCTGAAAAAGCAGGGAAATAGCCCCATCTTTTACCAGGGGCAAAGAAGTAATGTCCATCGTACCGGCCTGATGCTTCAAATAAATATTTATTGTCATAATTATATCCTACACGGTACACATAACCGATCTGGCTGCCTGTTGCAGATGTACCGCTGTTATCGTAATCATTCCTATTGGAGCTTCCTAAACTTAATTCATCTATGTTAATGGCAAAATTGTTACGGCGCGCGAAAAAAGTTTGGTAAGTACTGTTTCGCGCTTCCGCTACAATCAACCCTGTAATGTCATGTTTACCAAACCTGTTATGATAATTCAGGAAGCCCTGGTACGTAAAGGTCTGGTTTTTAGTATAATCCTGGCTTAACCATGTATAAGATGCTGAACCTCCTTCGGATGTTGATATTGCCTGGTCATAAGTAAAAGGAGTTGTTGCAGTATTTTGAGTATAATAATAAAATGGTGTATGCCAGTTTTTACTGGAACGTTGATGAGGATCATAACTAAATGCTCCCTTTATGCTTAAGCCTTTTATAAAAGGCAATTTTTGCTCAATGGCAAGTGTAGTTAACAGCGTATTACTGTCACCACGGGCATAGCCGGCCTTCAGTATTCCTACCGGGGAATTGCCTGCAAATTCTCCCCAAAGCCCATTGCTGTAATATAAGCTTTGAATAGGAATATATTTAAATCCATTTCTAAAAAGTTGCAGTGGGGAAACAGAGGGGTCAATAGTGTTGATGCGCTCAATAGAGCCGAGTAACGAAAGAGATACTGTAGTTGTTTTAGTAGCCTGTGCCTCCAGGTTTATATTATAGTTATAGCGGGTATAATTTACAGGGTCAAACATACCATCCTGCTTAAGATATCCCAACCCCATAAAGTATTTTATCTTTTGGGTGCCACCGCTTAACTGTAAATTATAGTTTTGCATGGGTGCATACATCTTTACCAAATCTTTCGTATTACTGATAGGATATTTGTCGGGTTCCTTTGCGTTTAATGAAATGTAATTATCTACCAGATCTTTTGCAAAAGGTAAATTAGTTCCGGTTGGGTTTTCATTCAAATAGGCTTCATTCTTCAATCGCATATAATCCTGCGCACTAAGCAGCTTCGGATAATAGGTAGGCGTTTGCGTACCGTAATAGGAATTAAACGTCAAGGTAGGTTCGCCTGTTTTTCCTCTTTTAGTAGTAATTAAAATTACCCCGTTCGCTCCTCCCAATCCATAAGGCGCTACTGCAGCCGCATCTTTCAAAACTGAGACGGTTTCAATAGTACTTGGGTCTATCTGGTTAATGTTGTTTCTTATAACACCGTCAACAACAATTAAGGGGTTGTTATTTCCGGTTGTCCCAATTCCTCTTATGTGAATGTCGGGTGCGTCTGACCCGGGTTGTCCTCCGTTTGGTCGCATACTTACGCCTGCCACTCTTCCGGCTATGGAATTAGAAATATTAGAAACAGGCGTTTCGGCAAGCTGATTTCCCTTAATTGAGGAAACGGCGCCGGTTACAGCAAGTCTTCTTTGCGTTCCATATCCCACAACCACCACTTCACCCAAAGCCTCACTGGTTTGCCGCAGCCTGATGGTTAAATTAGTTGATGTCCCAACAGGTACTTCCTGAGACGCATACCCAATAGAAGTAACTACTAACACAGATCCCTGACCAGCGACATTCAAAGAAAAGCTGCCAGTCTGGCCTGTGGCTGTCGAATTTTTGGTGCCTTTTTCTGATACAGTCACTGTTGGTATTCCCTGTCCGGTAGTGTCTGCAATAGTACCTGTGATGGGTATTTTCGTGCCTGATTGAGAAAAGACAGCGTTTAGAGAAAAAAGAAGAAAGCCAAGTAAAAACATTCTTTTTTTTCTTCTTAAAAGAAATAGGAGCTCAATTGATTTCATAGCAAGTTTGTTTATATTGATACCTGGAGAAAATGTTTTTTACCAAAATTTATATTGATAATGCTTCGATTGATACTAAAGCATGAATTATAAAGAGCGGAGATCCGCGGGATAGATACAAATGGTTTTGCAATTAGTTAATATCAAAAAAGGTAAGACAACTACACTTTTAACAATGCTGCAACAAGGATTAAAAGATTTTAACAAATATTGCTATTATCAGCAGTCTCACTTTTACTCAATAATGTGCGAAATAAAAGGATTTTTAATAATTACTTAACACAATTTGTCTTATGTTCTATACAAATCGTCTCATTTTTAAAATTTTATCTCCTAAGTATTTTTAATTATAAAAATAAGCTTTCGTCAAAATTGCTTTAGCCAAACTCCTTTACCTAAAAAAACCATTAATATATTTTCAATAATTTCATGAGTATGAGCATATAAAGTATTCTTCTATTAGTCCTTACTTCGAATAATTATAAGTATTAATCATACCTGTCCGCTTAGTTCTAATAGCTTGATTAATTGAATACTATCCTTTTCGCTTGCCTGCACTGTATCCTGTTATGTGTGCGGCCCCGTTCCCTTGCAGCAACAAATTTTTGAAGAATAGTTTATCCTCATAAGTTTTTTGTAAGATCTTGGTAAGTCGATTATTAAAAAGATAGTCCAGATAATAATAAGATTCACTGTCTTTTTACCCGCGGATTTATTCTGTTGGTTTGGGTGGGCTACGAAAAAAATGCCCTTCCAGTCGGTCAGCCATGTATGAATTATTCGACGATTATTTCTTTTCGTTCACCAGCAAACTGCCCGTTTAAATCTGTGCCGTCTATCAGCAATGTATATTTGGCGGGCTTTTGGCCCGTATAAAATGAAACTATAGCTTTCCCGCTTTCATTAGTAACGATGTTGGGATTCCAGTAAATGGTTGAGCGGGTATCGGTAAACGCTGTATCGGTAGCTGTCCTATAAGCGGGTGAGTAAAACTCAGCAACAGGCGTAAAAGGAAGTGGCTTAAAAAGATAAGTCCCTGGCTGGTGTTTTAAATAGGCCCCGTTGCCAGAAAAAGTGGTTACTTCTATAAATGCAAAAGCATTCACATCAGCATTAGTAGTCCACATATATTCCTGCCCGTATTTCATAGTATATTTATTGCTTTCCATTACTTCAATGCCTTTAATATCCTGTTCTGTAAAGAAGTCCAAGTATGATTTTATATATGTATAGCGTTTAAGTGGTTCTGTCGACGTTAAGATATCACTGGTTATATCTATCCCGTCAATTATAAAATGAATAAGCTTGCCTGAAATGACATAGTTGGTAAGTACAGGTTTTGCAAAAGGATTTGGCCTCCAAATTCCGTTAACCTGAAACCCCTTCACTCTTTCCTGCAACAATTCGCTCAGTGTTTTTTTTCCGGCCTGGTCTAAATCTTCCTCATTCAATGCAAAATCATAACCATAGGGACCGTTCAGATTTTTAGAACCTCTGACCCTTTTTTTACCTCTTACGATAACTTCTTCCAGCACGTGGGCACCGGGCAATTGCTTCTTTTCTTCCTGGTAAGCCCTTCGTTTATACAGCCCTTCCAGCCGCTGTGTATCTATGTTTACATACCAGGGTATGGATTGCCTTGAAAAAGGGTAAAAAGGAGGGGGTTTGAATTCTTCCATCTCAATGCCTACATTAAAGCTCCTGCCTTTTTTATTTCTTGATTGGAAAAAATAAATGGCCGAGTCCGATGGATACAGGTTGCTAAAATAAAACATACCGCCGGCATCTGTAATCGTGTCGCGAATCAGATTTGGTTTGCGAGCCATTAAGACCACGCCTGACCCTTTTACCGGCTTCCCGAGAATGTTGGTTACTTTACCTCTGATACTATATGATTGCTCAGCAGAATATGCAAAGTGTGGTGCAGTTTCTTTAAATATCGTATCCCAATTATAGCTTACCCAACCCTGCGCCAGCAGCAAGTTGTCCAGGTTGTTCCATATTTCGAGGGTCATGGGTTTTTGAAAGTAATAACCAGGGTCTTCCAGATTTCCTTTGAGGTGGCTCGTTAAGAGCATATCCGACACTAGTGACCTGCATTTTAACGAATCTATTTTTACCTGATTATAATCGGTTACTGCGAGCGAAAAAGTACCCTGCACAGGTTGACCGGAAGTGTCTGTTGCCCTTATTTCAATGCCTACGCTGTCACGTTTTTCGTAGACAGCTTTGTTCATCACCAGGTTAACTTTTATATTATCATTATGGTCAATAAAAAAGCTTCTTTCACAAACTGGCCGTTTTAGCGTATCAAGCAAAGTGAACGTACCCACACCGCTTGGAAAAATGCTTTTGCTGACGGTTACCCGCTTGTCACTTATACCTATCTTGATAGCAGCGCCAAAACAAGCCGTGCCATTCGCCTGGCCAATCAGGTAAAACAACTGCCCTGACGGGCCGGGGGGATAATTTATTGAAACCACAACCGAGTCATCTGCCAACTGGTTGTCAACTTGCAATAAAACGCCGGCTGGCTTTACTGAAGGCAATATATATGCTTTGAGCCTGCCACCAGGTATGGTAATGTTTGCGGTATATGTTTCGCCGTTTTCCGGCACAAAATCAAATGTACCTATGCCAAGATGGGAGGAATGGATTTTCACAATTTCCTGATTTCGGCCGTTGTGTACGGTACCGGAAATGTCTGCTCCCAACCCGTTTACACCAATTGCTTTAAAGGCTACACGGTTTCGCAACCCACCAACCAGGTATCCACCTTCAGGCAAAAACTGCAAATCAATAGCCAGCTCCATGCTTGAAGCCATCGGAATAGTAAATTCTTTTTTTTCGGCATCCTGCAGCAGTGGTACTATCCTCAACTGTGTATTTTCAACTAATACTTTTTTCGGCAAAGTAAAATTGAAAGTGGCGTTGCCGTCTAAATCTGTCAGCAATTTCCCATTTGTCACTACACGCTTTCCGTTTATTACTTTCACCTGCATATTCGTTGATGCAACCGGTCGCCCATCAATATTGGTAAACTTAAGGCGGGCTGTCGTTTCCAAATGGTCTTCCCGCTGATTTGCTTTCATACTAAAGCCTATCAGCCAATCCTGTTTAGTGATTTCGGATATGTAAAATGATTTCTGGAAAAAAAACTGCTGCCCAAAATTTCGCATCCAGTTGGTGTAAGCCCGCAACATGTAATTACCCGCAGGAAAATCTTTTTTATTAAGACTGATAGCGCCCCAGCTAATGCCCAGTTGCAGATTTGCGATTTGCCGCTTCACAACTAAATCTTTTTCGTTTATGATTTCTATATACAGCAACCCGCTTTTTTCAGCGGCCCTCAGGAAAATGGCGTCCAACAAATATGCCTTAAACCAGAGCGTATCGCTTAAAAAATAGTCTGGCTTGTCGGTTTGCAGGTAAAGCTTTTCGGGTTGCATTGCCTTTGAAGCAGATGATACCCTGTTAATAATCCCTTTTAGTACAGAAGATGATTGCGAAAACACGTGCTGGCTGCAGGTAACTACAAGTATGAATATAATTAACCGTTTTATTATTTGTTTTCTCAAAGGCTTGTTTTTCTTTTTAGTCTATGCAAATTACAATTGTTATATACTCGATTTTAAATGAGTGTCTTTAAGAGACTGTATAGAAACACAACTGTAAACGACCTTTATAGCTGCTTGTGAAGATACAAAGAGCGGTAGCGTGGCGTTGACGCAGGAAAAATTTTTATATAAAAACAATTATATGTGAAAAAGCTTTCGCATTCAGGATTCCAGTTTTTTAATTATTAATTCTACTGTTATTAGTATATTTTTTAAAATAGTTTTTTACACTTAGTAAGGCAGATAAATGAACCTATGCCAATAAAAAGATGCGTAACTTCGACAGGAGCAATATTAGCATTTTTCAGAATCCCGTTAATCACTTTCAAATGTCTGGTACTAAAGCCAACAAATTGGCAACGATATTCGTAAATAAAACTTCCATTATAAAAACTGTAAGAATTTTGGGCAGTGGTTTTATAAAAAGTATATCTTTAAAATAACTTATGAAACGACTATTGGTTTTTTGCGTGCTTTCTTTTCTAATGTCAAAACATGCTTGCGCTCAGCAGGCAGAAGTTATTTACAAAACATACTGTGGCGGCTGTCATGGTTCAAATTTAGAAGGTAATTCGGCACCGGCATTATTTAAGACAAAGTGGCTTCACGGCTCAACCCGGGATGCCATACTCCAAACTATTAAAACAGGAATCCCCAATACGGAAATGAAAGGCTGGAGCAATGTTTTAAAAGACAACCAGATTAATGCTGTCGCAGATTTTATCGTAGCTTCTCAAAACAGGCCTGCCAAAACAAAAGATACAGTTCCTGCAAAAATAATTACTGAAGACTATGTATTAAAAGTAGAAAAGCTTGTCACAAGTCATTTATCCACTCCCTGGGCAATTGAATTTGTAAATGCCAATCGTGCTTTGATTTCAGAAAAAATTGGCAAGCTTCGCTGGCTTATTAATGGCAAAATTGATACAGTGTCAGTTCGCGGGCTTCCTGCTGCTCATATAGCAAGCGGCACCGGCGGGTTTATGGATATTGCGTTGGATCCCAAATATTCTGAAAATGGATGGATTTATTTAGGCTACAGCTATACAAAAGGAGATATCCACGATAAAGATGCGCCGGGGATGACAAAAATAATACGTGGTAAAATAAAAGACCACGAATGGACAGATCAGCAAACTTTGTTTGAAGTAGCCGACTCTTTAATGGTGGTCAGAGGCGACAGATGGGGCTGCAGGTTCTTGTTTGATAAGGCCGGTTATCTTTACTTTACTATCGGCGATATGGGCAAAGCTGACGCATCACAGGACCTCAGTCGCGCCACAGGAAAAGTTTATCGCATTTATCCTGACGGCTCCGTACCAAAAGATAATCCTTTTGTCAACACCCCCGGAGCGCTGCCTGCAATATTTACCTATGGTAACCGAAATGTTGAAGGCATTGCCCAACACCCTGTTACCGGCGATATATGGGCAACCGAGCACGGACCAAGAGGTGGCGACGAATTGAATATACTAAAAAAGGGTGCAAATTACGGCTGGCCGGTTATCACGTATGGCATCGATTATAGCGGAAACATTGTGTCGGAAAAGACAGCGCAGAAAGGTATGGAACAACCTGTTGTGCAGTGGACGCCGTCCATTGCACCGTGTCCGGCAGAATTTTGTACCAGTCCGCTTTTCCCCAAATGGAAAAACAACCTGATGGTAGGCGCTCTTGCCTTTGAAGAATTACGAAGACTTGTAATTGTGAATAAAAAAGTGACTAAACAGGAGATGATTATGAAAGGATATGGCCGTGTTAGAGATCTTAAATTTGGCCCTGATGGCGCTCTTTATGTTGTCTTAAACAAACCAGATGTGATCCTGCGCATCACTCCGCTTAAAGAATCGAAATTAAAGTAAATTTTATGCCATTTCATTATAAGTGTGTTCTTTTTTCTAAATTCCCATTCTCATACCAAGTAATAATAGTAGCCACACGAATCATTATAAAAGGCTGAAAAAAATTATTTCAGCCAATTTTTTACTGTCGCTTTACAGTTACCGGATAATAAAAGCTTGCACTATCCACAGCTAATTTATCTATACCTGACTTTTCGTCTCTTACAAACCTGACTTTTACTATAGCAGTCGTTCTCGGAGCTACAAGGCTATCTGAATTGTGGGTATGAAATACATAAAAGAGACTGCCACTCTTATCTCTTATAAAATCGCCATGACCTGTTCCGTTTTTACCAATATTATTTCTGCTTATAATGGGGTTACCGCCGTACTTTTTCCACGGCCCTTCGGGATCTTTACTAATTGCGTAGCCTACCGCATAATCAGGATTGCGAAAATCATTTGCTGTATAAAAAAGATAATAGAGCTTTTTGTGTTTTAATACTGACGGGCCTTCGGTAACAGGCCAGGAAGTATTAGCAGTGTTTTCCCACTTATCTGTGGCTGTAATGCATTGCTGCAATGTATTCGGCTTTATCTTAGAGAAATCATCGGTTAGTTGTGCAACAAACAATTTGTTGCCGCCTGATAACCGTACATGATACAAATATTTCTTCCCGTCATTATCAATAAAAACAAATGGATCGATCTGTTTTACCGGAGCTGCTAATGGTTGTTTTATCTTTTGCGTAAACGGCCCCAACGGGCTCCCGCTTTCTGCGATAGCTATATTTTCATTGGCTACATACGCCATGTAAAACCTGTTATGATAATAAAAAACCTGCGGCGCCCAAAAGTTTGCCGTTCCAAACACATCGCCTTTGTGCAGGGCGTACCCATTATTCATTTTACTTAATTTCCATGTTTTCATATCAGCAGATGTGTATACAAGAAAACCTTCGTTAGCATTCCCTTCTACCGTGCCGTATAAATAATAATTTCCATGATCATAAAAAATTGCCGGATCAGCAAGATGGATATTTTGAGCGGTGTCGTCTGTATGTGGCCGGGCAAAACTGTTGGCAAACCCGCTGCAGATAAAAAAAGTGGTGAGAATACATTTTAAGAATTTATTCATTGCAGAAATCATAATGTTTTTTTTAAGAACAATAAAAGTTTTTATTTCTTTTTAAACTTGCTGAAAGTAATATTATTTTCAATAGTTCTTTTATTTATTTTGTGTCATTATTTTTTTTAAATCGCTTTAATTTTTTCAGCTCCTCTTTCCTGGTGAAAAACGTTTAAATATCCTTGTACATGCTTTTCGTAGTTGGTAAACGATGCTATATTTGTAATTTAGAAGCCTGCCATGTCGCTTAAAAATACACTCTTCGTTATTTTATTTACTTTTTTAATCACTGCGGCTTATAGGGTTAGCAGCCAGCCTTATTATTTCAGACATTACCAGGTAGAAGACGGACTTTCCAACAGCACAGTGTTTACGTGTCTGCAGGATAAAAAAGGTTTTTTATGGATGGGTACCAAAGATGGATTGAACAGGTTTGATGGTTATACTTTCAAAACATTCCGAAATAATCCTGGTGACCCTTCAAGCATCGGCAGCAACTGGACACGAACGCTTTTTGAAGATAAGAGCGGAACATTGTATGTTGGCACAAATAAAGGTTTGTACAGGTATAACGACACTGCTGAAAATTTTATACCTGTTAATCCTTCTTTCGGGGAAGTAAGAGACATAAAAACAGATAATTCAGGAAACCTGTGGTATATTCTTAATTTCACTCTTTATAAATATGATATAAAAAATAAAACCCAGCGGCAATGCGCTTTAGACTCTCATGCTGTTGCAACTTCTGTTTGTGTCACTTCAGATAACAAGGTGTGGGTCTCAACTTCGGAGGGTAAGCTGGAAAAATATGATGCCGGAAATGATAACTTCACTGCTTTCGATGTTTTTGCAAATTCAAAAAAAACAGGATCAAGATGGATTGAAAAAATATACAGTACTTCTCAGAATTCTATACTGGTAGGAACATCGAATAATGGCGTAAAACTTTTTGACACAGAAACGAAATCATATAAAGATCTGCTTAAGTATAACCCCGACAAGACTGAAATATATGCGCGTGATTTTATACAAAACTCACCGAATGAATATTGGATAGCTACAGAAGCAGGCATTTTCATTTACAATATAAGAAACGGAACTTTTGTTAACCTCAAAAAAAATTATGATGATCCTTATGCAATTTCCGACAACGCTGTTTACTCTTTATGTAAAGATGCGCAAGGCGGTATTTGGGCAGGCACTTATTTTGGAGGAATAAATTACTATCCTCAAAAAAATGCCATTTTCAGGAAATATTTTCCTTATTATGGCAAAAATGCGTTAAGCGGAAACGCAGTCCGCGAAATTTGCCAGGATCAGTATGGATACTTTTGGATTGGAACAGAAGATGCAGGATTGAATAAGCTTGACCCGAAAACTGATCTTTTTACTGTCTATAAACCTACCGGCGCGAAGACCGATATTTCTTACTATAACATACATGGCCTGTTAACTGATGGTAACGAACTATGGATTGGCACTTTTGATCATGGCTTAGATGTAATGGATGTACGTACAGGAAAAGTAACACGTAGCTATAACGTTCAAAATGGAAAAAATGGTTTGATAGATAATTTTATTGTCACCATTTACAAAACACGTTCTGGTGAAATCTTAATAGGTACACCCGATGGAATGCAGCGTTATAACCCTCTTACGGATAAGTTTAGCCTTGTCACTGAAATTCCCCGAAGTTTTATTTATTCTATTATTGAAGATTCCAGAGGAAATATATGGGCATCTACCCTTGGCGACGGCATACACTACTTTAATCCTGTAACAAAAGAAAAGGAAAATATCAGGAATGAACCGGGTAAAGAAAACAGCCTCGGCAGCAACTCTGTAAACAGTTTATTTGAAGACAGTAATCACAATATCTGGTTTGCGACAGAAGGCGGCGGTTTATGTCAATACGATGTTTCAAAAAAATTAATCACAAAGAAATACACTACAAAAAATGGCTTTCCGGGCAATTATATTTTTAAAATGTTGGAAGATGAGCATAAAAACCTTTGGATCACCACATCAAAAGGCCTGGTAAAGCTAAATCCGGCAACAGGAAAAATTCGCACCTTTATAAAGAATAATGGTTTACTGAGCGATCAGTTTAATTATAATTCAGCATACAAAAGTAGTGACGGTAAAATGTATTTTGGCTGCCTGAAAGGTTTAATTAGTTTTAAACCTTCTGATTTTACAGGAAATACGTCCCAGGCTCCGTTATTCATTACCGGATTGCAGGTGAATAATAAGGAACTACTTATCAAAGAAAAGTCCTCGCCTTTAACCCAATCTATTATTTACACAAAAAAAATTGTTTTAAACCACCAACAGTCTACATTCAGTATTGATTTTGCCTCGCTCAGTTTCACTGCTCCCGAAGTTTCTCAATACAAATACATAATGGACGGTCTTGATAAAGACTGGACTTTTTTAAAAACCAACAGAAAAGCTTATTTCACGGACCTTCATTCCGGAAAATATACGTTCAGGGTAAAAGGTGCAAACAGCGATGGTGTGTGGAATGACAAAGAAACAAAACTTGAAATTGAGATTTTACCGCCTTTCTGGAAAAGTCCTTTAGCTTTCATCATTTATACTGCATTATTATCTGCTGCCATTTATTACAGCGTTATCTTTTATCGCAAAAAAAATGAAGAAAAGAACAGGAGAAAAATGGAGTTGTTTGAGAATGAAAAACAGAAGCAGATCTACCAGGCAAAGATTGAATTTTTTACAAACGTTGCGCACGAAATCAGAACACCGCTTACCTTAATAAAAGCTCCCCTGGAAAGGATAGTAAAAAAAGCAGCCGATAACCCCGATATCGGAAACAATATCAGGATTATGGAAAGAAACACCAACCGCCTTGTAGAACTTACAAATCAATTGCTTGATTTCCGGAGAATAGAAACAGATAAATTTCGCCTGAATTTTGAAAAAACGAATATAACCGAATTGCTTACCGAGCACTTTACGGCTTTCATATTTATGGCAGAACAGGAAAATAAAAAATTAAAATTAAAAACACCTTCACAACCGCTTTATGCAAGTGTAGATGTTGACGCTTTTCAGAAAATTCTGAATAACTTATTTACTAATGCAATTAAATATTGCAAACACGAAGTTTTTATTTCTTTATTGCCATTTACTGCAGATGAAGATAATTTTACTATTGAAATAAAAAATGATGGTTATCTTATTGGATCAGAATTGAAAGAAAAAATTTTTGAACCGTTTTACCGGGTAAAAGAGACAAAAAAACAAACCGGCAGCGGCATCGGGCTGGCTTTGTCAAGATCATTAACAGAGCTGCATAATGGCAGGCTATACCTGAAAGAACCGGATAATAAAATGAATGCTTTTATACTTATATTGCCGCTATACCAGCTAACCACTTATAGCGCTGAACCAAAATAATAAAAGTTTGCTGTGCTTTTAACCTTTGAAAAATAACAAAATGAAACCACCGGTACTGATAGCAGATGATAATGAAGAAATCCTCGAATTCTTAACGGAAGATCTAAACACTAAATACTCCATTTTTACCGCACACAATGGTAAAGAAGCTATTGATATATTGAATGCTGAACCAATACAACTTGTAATCACCGATATTTTGATGCCGGGAATGGATGGTTTTGAGTTGTGCAAAGCAATAAAATCTCATTTCTATTTAAGCCATATCCCGGTAATTATGCTTACAGTAAAAAATACGCTGCAGTTTAAGATAGAAGGCCTTGAATGCGGAGCTGATGCATATATAGATAAACCTTTTTCACCCGAACATCTTAATGTTCAGATCGCAAACCTGCTGACTAACAGGGAGAAGATAAAACAGTACTTTGCCAATTTGCCATTGGTAAGTATTAAAACTATGGCTCATTCTAAAGCTGATGAAAAATTTCTTGAAGAATTGAATCACGTGATATACGAGCATATAGAAGATACTGATCTGGATGTGGAACAGCTTGCGAAGTCTATGAATATGAGCCGGCCGACTCTGTACAGAAAAATAAAAGCAATATCTGATCTGACACCAAATGAGTTAATTAATATCTCAAGATTAAAAAAAGCTGCCGAATTAGTTGTTTCAGGTAAATACAAAATCAGCGAGGTCGCTGCTATGGTTGGCTATAGTTCGCAAACCAATTTTGGAAGAAACTTTTTAAAACAGTTTGGGCTGACACCTACGCACTATATGGAGTTGAAACAGGCGGAATGCAGGAACTGATTATAAACTAATATTTTTTAGAATAGAGCCTTCCTTTAATATAGTACTGTAAAAATCTTAAATAAGTCCGTCACTGCTTTTTCAATTAATATATTGCGTTAATTGAAGAAGCATAATTTTTATACTTTTCCATCTTATTTATGAGACATTATTGCTATCAGATTTTTTGAATTGATATGAACATTACTGGTCTATGACGATTTGTGGGGCTAAAATAGCTACGACCTTTGGGTCGTGGGTCGTAGAAAATTCAGGTATTGGCTTTAGCCAAAATTCTTACGACTGATGTGCATTTAAAAATTATTTCATTATTCATTAGCAAAAGTTTTTTTTACGGAATGTTTCAGGTTTTAGGTTTGAAGGTGGATCGCATGGTCGGTTATTTTTGGTTAAAGCCTGTTATCTGTTATTCTTTATCCACCTGAAGGTCGTGGCAATTGCACCTTAATTATAATTACCCATACCATTCATCATAACAAAGCTAAAATGAATTTTCAAAAAGCGCTTTTGCTGGCGAAGACGCAGACAGACAGGCAGACAATTGAAAAGGAAATACAAAAGTTGCAATGAGCGGAACCGAAGTGTGCTTTTTTTAATAAGGTTTTGTATTGTTATCAAAAAGTTTTTTAGAGAAAATTTAAACTTCGCGGTAAAAAATCTCCTTTCTGATTTTTTTAATACATTCTTCAATTTGTAATTCAATTATCTTCGCTGAAAATAATGTAGCTATGAATTTGCATGAATACCAGGCTAAGGAGTTACTGAAAAAATATAACGTACCTGTACAGGAAGGCATTGCAGTAGATACCGTAATGGCTGCTGAAGAGGCTTACAGGCAGATCAAGAATGATACACGAAATAATTTTGCTGTTGTAAAAGCCCAGATACATGCCGGCGGACGCGGTAAAGGCAAAATACAAGGCAAGGAACAACGCGGAGTTGCCGTGGGCAAGAGCCTTGAAGACATTTCGAACATTACTAAAAATATATTGGGCGGTACTTTAGTTACCATTCAAACAGGGCCTGCAGGTAAAAAAGTAAATAAAGTACTGATAGCGCAGGATGTTTATTATCCCGGCCCAAACCCTGTAAAGGAATTTTACTTAAGCATTCTTCTTGACCGTACAAAAGGCCAGAATGTAATAATGTACAGCACAGAAGGCGGTATGAACATAGAAGATGTGGCCCATGATACCCCTGAGAAAATATTTAAAGAGTGGGTGTTTCCTGGCGGTGGCCTTCCTGGCTTCCAGGCAAGGAAAATAGCTTTTAATTTTGGCTTGCAGGGCGAGGCTTTTAAAAATTGTGTAAAGTTTGTAACCAATTTGTATAATGCGTATGTGGGTCTCGATTGCAGTATGGTAGAGATCAACCCGATGTTTAAAACGTCTGATGATAAAATCATTGCCGTTGACTGTAAAATGAACATTGACGACAATGCTTTAATGCGTCATCCTGATATTGCTGCCATGAGAGATGTCTTTGAAGAAGACCCGACGGAAGTGGAAGCAGGACAATATAATTTAAACTTTGTAAAGCTTGACGGAAACGTGGGTTGCATGGTTAATGGGGCCGGACTTGCTATGGCTACTATGGATATGATAAAATTGAGCGGCGGAGAACCTGCCAACTTTCTTGATGTGGGCGGTACAGCAAACGCACAAACCGTTGAGGCCGGTTTTAAAATAATTATGAAAGATCCAAATGTAAAAGCTATTCTTATAAATATTTTTGGCGGAATTGTTCGTTGCGACCGTGTTGCTGCCGGTGTTATTGAAGCTTACAACAAGATGGGTAATATTCACATTCCTATTATAGTTCGCCTGCAGGGAACCAATGCCGAAGAAGCTAAAAAACTGATAGACGAAAGCGGGCTAAAAGTACAAAGCGCCATTCAGCTAAGTGAAGCTGCCGAGTTGGTGAGAAAAGCGGTGGCTTAAGTAAATACTAAGAAATAAATTTAAAATCCTGCCAGTTATGGTGGGATTTTAAATTTATATTTTTAATCCTCAAACACTTATATATTTTAAAATCCAGTAATACTGCAAATTGATAAAGTTTATGTCGGTCGCTTTGTCTGTCAATAGTTGCCGCATAAATACCTCCGTTGGAAAATTTTTTAAAACTTTATGTGTTGTTCCATTTTCAAGTGTCCGAGTCTGATAAGTATTACCTAAATCATCTTTGTCAGTTACAGGGAGATTGCTGCCTTCAACATAATTATTGTCCATAAAAACAATTGTCCCGCTATTTTCTACAAGACTATTGGCTATGTCTATGAAATTATTTAAGTCACGAAGTTTTATATGACTCCAAATAAAACCTCCGAACAAACTTTCATGTTTATTAATGTTTGCCAGGTTAAATATATCTGCTGTTTGAAAGTTAACTTTTGCTGGTGAATATATTTTTGATTTTGCAACTTCAATTACTGTGTCATTAATATCTGTAGCTAAAACTTTCTTTGCAGCAGCAGAAATTTTTTCTGTCCAATAACCGGTGCCGCAAGCAATTTCAAAAACATCTTTGTTTGCGAAAGTGGCCTGCAAAATTTGTTCAGCTAGTAATAAGTCGCTTTGCCGCTCTGGTTTGCTGTAAATCTTTTCGTACTCTGCCGCCCTTTCTCTATAATATGAAACAATGTCTGAGTTCATGTTGTGAAGGTTGCTACTAACGACATTCTTTAATTAAAGTTTCTTTATCATAATATTCCTAAACCATACATCTGCCCCGTGATCCTGCAATGCGATTCTGCCTTTTTTATAGGTGCCATAGGCCTTTATGTTTTTAAACTTGCTGTTGTTAATCAAATTTTCCCAACTATCATCCCACAAAGTCGTTGATAGAATGAGTTGTCCATTTATAAAGAAATAAAGTTTTCCTCTGTCTGACCTTATCTCTGACAGGTTCCATTGTCCGGCCGGCTTTACCTCTTTTGCTGAGGATGATGACGCCAGACCTACCAGGTCACCGTTTCTTTGCTTCTCAGTAGTTCCGTTTTTATTATTGGCATCGTCATTTATTTGCATCTCAAGCCCGCTCTGATTAGGGTTTTTAAATTTAGTTGTGTCTTCATGTACATAGAAAAAGATACCACTATTGCCTGCTTCTGATATTTTCCATTCCAGCTTAAGATCGAAATTGCTATATTCTTCATCGGTTACCAAATCACCGCCCCCGGCAGTCTGCCAGCCATTTTTCAACAATGAATTCAGATGTATTACGCTATCCTCCACTTTCCACGCCTTACTCACACTGTCCCGCCCGTAAGTATGCCAGCGGTTAAAAGTTTTGCCATCAAATAATGAAACCCAATCTCCTGTAATTTCAGAGGACGCAGCTACTGCACTATCTGCTGAGGCAATTTTTGACGTTTTATCAGAAAAACCGCAGGCAGACAAAATCACCATTATAATTATTAATAAGATAAGCCGGCTCTCTTTAAGTATTTTATAATAACAAATCATTCTCCTTATCTGGTTTTATAGATTTCCTTTTTTCATTTCCTCAACGGCATGATTTGCTGCTCTTGCAGTTAAAGCCATATACAAAAGAGAAGGACTTTGATTGCCTGTGCTTGTCATACATGCGCCATCGGTAACAAACACATTTTTGCAATGGTGCATTTGGTTCCAGTTGTTTAATAATGAAGTTTTAGGATCCTTGCCCATTCTGCAGCCACCCATCTCGTGTATATCCAGCCCCGGCGCCTGTTTGTTATCATGTTGCTGAATGTTTTTTACACCTGCCTTATCCAGCATTTCCGCGCTTTGCGTTAAAAAATCTTTTATCAGTTTTTCATCATTATTGTCATAGCCGACAGACATAACCAATAATGGTATCCCCCATTGGTCCTTCTGGTCTTTGCTCAGGCGCACGTGGTTTGTTTCTTTGGGAATTGTCTCGCCCTGCAAATACATATATGTTTTCCAGCCACCTGGCTCGGTCAGGGCGTCTTTAAAGTTTCCCCCGATAGCTTCGGGCAAAGAAGATTCATCTATATAGCTTCGGTATGCTCCCATAAACGTTGTAAAACCTCCGACATAGTCAGTATCTATTTTATGAAGATTACGGTAGTTGGCTATTATAGGTTCAGTAGGATTTCTTCCATAATAATACTTATCTTCCATTCCGTCCAACTTCCCGTTTACAGATGCTCTGTAGTTGTGATGTGCAACAAATTTTCCCAACAAATTACTATCATTTCCTAAACCATCAGGAAAACGGTCTGAAGCAGAGTTAAGCAGTATCAGGTTGCTGTTCATAGCAGAGCCATTTACAAAAATAATCCGGGCAAAAAAATCGGTTATTTGCTTTGTATTGCTATCAATTACTCTTACCCCAACAGCTTTGTCTTTTTGCTTATCATATATGACCGAATGCACTACAGAAAAAGGTCTCACTGTTAAGTTACCTGTTTTTTTAGCCCAGGGCAAAGTGGAAGAAACAGAACTAAAGTAAGCGCCGAACGGGCAGCCGCGCATGCATAGGTTTCTTGCCTGGCACTGCGCCCTGCCCTGCTGAAGATGAATTTCCTTTGGCTGCGTAAGGTGTGCCCAGCGGGCATGCACCAGGTGACGGTCTTTATAATTTGTTTTTATTGTTTGTTGAATATGTGCCTCTGCACAGTTTAAATCAAAAGGGGGAAGATATTCGCCGTCGGGCATTGCTTCTATTCCATCTTTTGTACCGCATACCCCGATAAATTTTTCCACGTGAGAATACCACGGTGCGATTTCTTCATAATTTATCGGCCATTCTATTCCGTAACCATAACGGGCAGGCGCGGTAAATTCAAAATTACTCCAGCGCTGACACGCCCGTCCCCATGTCAGTGACTTGCCTCCCACCTGGTATCCACGGATCCAGTCAAAAGGTTTTTCCTGTATATAAGGATGATCTTTATCTTTTATAAAAAAGTGAGCAGTGTCTTCGCCAAAACCTGCAGCCTTACTAATTAAAGGGTTTTCCTGCAAAAACTCTCTTGTCATTTGTCCGCGATGTTTAAATTCCCATGGCTTTTTTGTAGCTGTCGGATAGTCTTTATTATGCTCTACGTTTCTGCCTCTTTCAAGAATCAATGTTTTCAAACCATGCTCACATAGTTCTTTAGCGGCCCATCCGCCGCTGATTCCGGAGCCAATAACAATGGCATCAAAAGTGTTTTGTTGTACTCCTCGGGAGTTTATATACAGGCTTGAAGAATCACCAGGCATAGTATTTTAAATAGTTATGATAGATAAATTTAGGCTTAAAGATAAAAGATTTTTTTTAACTATCTGTAGTATAGAAATTGACCTTACAATAAGTGTGACTTCTCTTATTTCTAACGTCTTTAACTTTAGGCTTTTTCATAAAATTTAAATAATCTATGTTATTATTGAGTTTCTACTCTAACTTCAACACTTCAATTATAAATTCTTTTGCTTTTCTTTTTTATATTTTTAGCTTTTGTGAGTTTATCAGTTTCGCTTTTTAAAATCACAACACTTTCAGCTAAAAACTTCCCGATCACCCGTATTCTTTTTGCGAATATTGGCTGTATAAATTTGCTATTGCACTATTGAAAGATTTATAAACATTCCTGATTTCTTTCTGTTTACTTTGATTAGCCTTGATAATTACTTTTCTGTTGTCAGCAGAATCTTTTTCAGTGATGTTATAACAGCCGTTGCTCTTACCCACAACTATGAATTAGGAGCATCATAATACAAAGCTGCTGCACCAAGAATTCCGATGTTTTCGAGTGCTGAAACTTCTATGTGTAAAAGGTTGGGAGATCTTTTAAAGGCTAAAGTTTTTATCTGCCGCCACATAGTTTTATTGAAATAGGGAAACGCATGCCTGACGGAACCGCCAAGAATAATTAATTCAACATCTAATGCATACAACATCATTTTTATTGCATTGCCCAAATGAGTTCCCATTTCTTTATACATTTTTACGGCTTCAGCATCACCATCAGCAGCGCGTCTAAAAACTACCTCCCCATCTATATTATACACATTTTGAAAAAACTGTCCGCTTGCATAATATTCATAGCATTTATCCAAATAATCTATCATTCCAAACTCGCCGGCACCGCCTGTAAAACCTGAATATAATTTTTTATTGATAATTATTCCCGACCCCAATCCTGTGCCAATCGTTAATCCAATCATCGAACTGCAACCTATACCTTTTCCAAAATAAAATTCGCCGAGGGCAAAGCAATTAGCGTCATTATTAATAGAAACGGGTAAGCTGTAACGTTCTTCCATTTTTTTCCGCAAGGGCACCTGCTTCCATGAAGGAATGTTAATCATGTCGTAAACAATTCCGTTTATTATATCTGCAAGACCGGGAACGCCTATTCCGATAGCTATCACGGAACGCGTTATTAATTTATCTGTAAGTGTAAAAAGTTGCTGCAAAACTTCTTCTTCAGAACCCTGTGCGCTTATTTTCTGCGATACAATATTTGTCAGTTTGTTTTCACTGACCAATCCTCCGCGTATGTTAGTCCCCCCAAGGTCAATTCCTATAATGTATTTAGCAGGCATACTTTATAAATTTATCAGAGAAGCTGCTTCCTTATCTAAATAAACTTGTAATCCCGGGTGATTTCTTAGCAGACTTGCAGGTAAAGCTGCTGAGATTTCCTGTTTAAGTACTTGTTGCACAATACCAGCTTTATGCCTTCCGCTTACTAAAAGAATAATGTGTTTGGCTTCCATTATCGTGGCTAAGCCTAATGTAATACCTTGAGGCAGTGATCGCGGTTCCTTGAAATATTTCTGACCTGTTTTTTGAGTTACAGGATCAATATCTGCTACGTGTGAACGCGACGCAGCAGAAGTACCAGGTTCATTCATTCCCACATGACCATTCATTCCCAGCCCGACTATTGCCAGATCAATGCCTCCGTGTGCCTTTATAAAATTTTCAATTCCGGTGCATTGCTCTTGTAAATCCGTTCCCCTTCCGTCAAAAAAATATATTCTTTCCTCAACTATTTTTAAAGCATTGAATAACTGGTTATTTAAGTGGAAGCGGCAACTGCCTTCATCATTTCCATTCATTCCGGCCCATTCGTCGAGGCTGACAAAAAACCAGTCAGAAAGATCGATCTCTTTTGCATTTACCCGTTGAACCAACTCTTTGTACAAGCCGGCCGGGCTATCGCCGGAAGCAGTGCAAATAAGAGGTTGTTTAACCTGTCTTATTAATTCTATTATATCATCAGCAACCTGCTTTGACATTGCTTCGTAAGTGTCGGCTACAATAATTTTCATTACAATTTATTTTGCTGTTATTCTTTTAGCAGGAAGAAATTCTTTCTGTACCTATTTCATTGTATAACCAAAATAAAGAAAAATGTGTAAGAAAGTTTTAATAACCGATTCCTTTGTTTTTCAACTAATAAAATTACTGAATGAGCAGGTATAGTTAACCATTAGATTTTTGCTTATACACCTGTTATTACGATAAAGCTATTAAAAAAAGGCATTATTGGTTAAAAAATACCTTTGTTCAGTTTATTGATGAAAAATTTGACGTACGTTAAAGCTGAAAAAAGCTGCAGTTTAAACACGGAAATTTCTTTTATTTCTCACGAGGCAAACACAACCTAATTTTTAAGCCTGAATAGAAAAAAGGAATTAACTACGTTAAATAATCCGGAAGGGATGATATTATCACTCCTTCGGAGTTTTAAAACACCGCAAATATTTGAGTTTCTATAAATATACCATCCCTTTGGATTAAAAAACTATTGATTCAACGATTTCTAATTTAGATGCATTTGCCCTTTTATTTCTTCGGATTAAGAGCATCTTTAATTTTTATCTCAATATCTTTCAGGTGTATTCTGCTCATTTTATCCGTTGTTCGGGGAAGGGCACCCGCAACCTTTGTTCTCAGCAGTACCAATTGCTCTCTTGCTATGGAGGGAACATCAGTATTGCTGACATCGGGCGCAGACAAAGAACCGGAACGGCCGAACGAAATGATTGTAAAACCACCACCGGAAGAGGCAGGATTTATTATATCATTCAGCTTATCTACATAGCTTTTTTGAAGCCTGCGGCGATAACTGTCTATTGGTTTTTTAGATATTAATTCGCTAAACAATCCATCCTGAACATCATTTAATAGTTCGAGCGCACTGTAGGCTTTAGACCTGCCAAAACGATCTGCCGATACCTGCATGCGGTTTAACCTGTCAGTAACAAGTAAATTAGTTAGCGCCATTTCCTGCGATACAGCTACCGGGTCGCTGTCACCGGGATTATTTATTTTATTCCAGATACTTTTATTAATAAGCCATTTGGGCGTTTCAAAAAGCTGGTGCTGCAGAAAGGCTACCGCTTCGCGCTGTTTGCTTTTTGCAGTCACTTCGTATACCGCCCCTCCCTGTTCAGATGTCTTTATAGTTTCTTCCACACCGCCTACGTTAGCTGTTACGTGTGCCATATATTTGCGGAACTGTTCTATTAATTGGGTATACATTTCATCAATATTCTGATTTTGATCGGTTTCTTCTTTTGTCCATTGCGGAAGGTTTTTTAAAATGTATTTAAGATTTTTCACGCCATAAGCGCTTGCTTTCATTGCATCATCTCCAAGGTCTTCAGACTGGTTTCTCGGGTCATTTAAATTTCCAAATTCAAAAGTGCCGAAATAGGTGCGTGGATTTTCTCTTAAGGTTTTAATAATAAGCTTATTACTTTCCTCTTTTTTAGCTTCACTTGTACTTCCGGAAATATACCCGTAGCCCCAGCGTATCGCCCATTTATCGTAGTCGCCAATCCTTGGAAACAACCCGCTTTCAGAAATGTGATCTTCAGGTTGTGCTACATAATTAAAGCGGGCATAATCCATTATAGATGCCGTATGTCCATTCGCTTCGACCCATGCTTTGTCTCTCAGTTTTTCTACAGGTGTTTTGCTGCTGCTGCCCATATTGTGCAAAAGGCCAAGCGTATGTCCTACTTCGTGAGAAGATACAAACCTGATTAATTCTCCCATAAGGCTGTCATCAAATTTCATTTTCCTCGCTTTAGGATCAACCGCAGCAGCCTGTATCATATACCAGTCATGCACCAGTTTCATCACATTGTGATACCAGCCTATATGACTTTCCAATATTTCTCCGCTTCGCGGGTCGTGAACATTAGGCCCATAGGCATTGCCAATATCAGAAGCAAAATATCTTATAACAGAATATCTGGCATCTTCCATGCTCATGGAAGATGCGTTTGCAGGCCATTCTTTCCCGATAATAGCATTTTTAAAACCTGCTTTTTCAAATGCTGCCTGCCAGTCGTTGATGCCGGCAATGAGATAAGGTCTCCATTTACGCGGGGTAGCCGGGTCAATATAATAAATGATAGGTTTTTTTGGCTCCACCAATCCGCCCTGCTGCCACTTTTTTATATCTTCATCTTTAGGTTCCAATCTCCACCTGACAGCAAAAATGTTACTTTCCGTTCTTTGCTGATTATCACTAAAGGTGGTAAAATCTTCAGGAAAGAAACCGACCCTGCGATCCCAATATCTTATATCCATAGGCCTCGACGGCAATAGTATCATAGAAGTATTCAACTCTATGGTTACTGCACCTGCTGCATTGGCGGCCGGGATAGTGGAAGTGGGAGCAATGGAAGAAAACAGGCTGAAGGAAGGAGAAGAATTAAATGTTTTTACTGTTCTTATTTCAGTATTCAGCGGAAAAGAACTGATGTTTTGAATGTAAGACCGGTCAGGTGCAAGTGAAGATATGTTAAAGGTTCTTTTAGCTGCAGGACTGACGCTAACGACCTGGTTATCACCTTTAAAAAAATCAGTAACATCTATAACCACACCGGTAGAGTCTTTAGTATAGGCAGCAACCGGAAACGCAGCAGCAATCGCGTTGAGGTTTGAATTGGTAACAGCTTTGTAAATCGCATTTCCTGTATCTGCAACGTTAACAAGTGTAATAACTCTCATAAATACATTATTGCTCGGACCTTTCTCAAAGGCTATGGTCTGCTGGTTAGTCAGTTCTCCGCCATAGGCACCCCGCCCCAGGCCTTTGCTGGCCGGCACTTTTACAAAACGCGTAACAGTCATTATCTCGCGGTTCATTATGCTGTCGCCAATTTCGAAGTAATATTTATCGTCTACTTTATGTATAGTAAACAATCCTTTTTGCGTGACTGCTTTATCGGTTATTACATCTTTATAAGTTTTTAGCCCGGGTTTTTGCCCGATAAACAGACCTGCCGGAGCAGAAGTTGCATCAGGAGGTTTTACTGCCAAAGGTGGAATTTTGGTTTTTCTTTGGGATACTGCAGTTGTTACAGAAGTTATTATTAGTAACATCAATACAATTTTCTTCATTCTTACAGTTTATCTTTATAAAGCGGCATGAAGTTAACGGAAGGACGTATGTGAAAATCGTTAAAAAAATAAACAAAACACATTCTTTTTGCAAAAGACAAGAAATGTTTTACATTTAATTTTTAAATAATTTTATCAAAAATAAAAGTTAAGGGCTGGCCTGAAACTTGCTATTGCACTATTTAGTACGTTTATTATTGATGTTGATTGCTTCAAAAGAAAAATTTATTTTGTGTCTTTAAAAAAAATATTTGCAGTAACCCTTCATCATTAACTTATTTTTTGCTTAGAATTGCATAACAAAATCTTTATCATTTTCTTTAAACAAATTACTAAACACAAAAACAAGAATTATGGCGGAAATTAAACCAACTGCTACAGTTAAAAGCACAACTGCTTCAGCGCATCCCAAAAAGTCAGGAAATTCCATTTCATGGATAGCCCCTCTTGCATGCCTTATCCTGGGTTATATTATTTGGCGATTTGTAATCGGGGCAGACTCCAACTTCACAAACCCTGACAAAGCCGGTGGCTTTTGGCCCAGTCATGAAGGCCCTAAAGGAACACTTCCGCGAATGTACCAGGGAGGTATTATTGTACCGGTCCTGATTGGTCTTTTCTTAACCGTCGTCACCTTCGTAATTGAAAGATTTCTAACCGTAAGTAAAGCTGCAGGCAGTGGCAGCATAACAGAATTTATCAGAAAAGTTCAGTTCCATTTAGCAAACAAAGACGTGGATAAAGCTATTGCAGAATGCGACAGACAAAAAGGTTCCGTAGGCAATGTAATGAAAGCTGGTCTGCGCAAATACAAGGAAATGATCGTTAACACAGAATTAGACACAGATCAAAAAGTGCTTAACATTCAGAAAGAAGTGGAAGAAGCGACCGCACTTGAATTACCCATGTTGGAAAAAAACCTTGTATTCTTATCTACCATTGCATCGGTGGCAACCCTGTTGGGTCTGTTGGGAACGGTATTAGGTATGATTCGCTCATTCTCATCTTTAGGTGAAAGTGGTGGCGCCGAAGCTTCTCAAAAACTGTCTCAGGGTATTTCTGAGGCTTTATATAATACTGCGCTCGGTATCGGTACTTCTGCTGTTGCCATTATTATGTACAACGTTTTTACTACCAGAATTGACGGTATCACCTACGGTATTGATGAGTCTGGCTTTACTTTAACCCAAAGTTTTGCTGCTAACTACAAATAGCCGTAATTTTTTTATGGAAAATGTAAAATTGTGCATCTCTATAACTGAATCAAAATTTAAATAATGTCAAGACCGAAAATAGCCCGAAAGAGTACCTCAGTAGATATGACAGCAATGTGTGATGTTGCTTTCCTGTTATTATCTTTCTTTATCCTTACAGCTAAACCTAAATCATCAGAAAATATTGAAGTAGTAACCCCAAATTCTGTTTCTACCAAAGTAGCGCCGGAAAAAGATGTGACTTTAATCAGTATTACAAAAGAAGGGAAAGTTTTTCTTTCAATGGATAATAAGGATGTGAAAGAAGAAGTTGCCAACGAATTAAACGCTAATAACGGAGCTAACCTTTCTCCCTCTGATATTGCAGCTTTCAAAAAAGCTGAATTTTTTGGAACTCCTATTTCCCAGCTTAAATCTGCATTACAAATTCCGGCAGATAAACTGAAAGCGAACAGCTTGCCGGGAATATCTGTTCAGGATACCACCCACAACGAATTGACATCATGGATGCGGGCAATAGTAGCAGCTTCTGCAAAAACAAATACAAAGCTCAACATCCTTTTAAAGGGAGATAATGACTCTAAATATCCTGCTTTCAAAAGCGTAAAAACAGCTTTATTAAAGAATGATCAGCCTAAGTTTCAAATGATTACTAACGCTGAAGGTATTCCTCAGGGCACTGATTTATGGAAAAGGTTAAAGAGCGGTACTTTATCAGAGGAATAAATTATTTGTTGGGCACTTAAATTATTAACTTAAAAAAATAGCAGAAATGGCAGAAATGGATACCTCCGGTGGTGGCAGTCACAAAAAAGGGCCCGGAGTCAAAAAAGCAAAAAAAGCATCAACAAGGGTGGATCTTACTCCAATGGTTGATCTCGGGTTTCTATTAATAACGTTCTTTATTTTTACAACTACCATCAGCCAGCCAACGGCCATGAAGCTGAACCTTCCTAAAGACACAGATAAGCCCGAAGAGCAGAATAAGCTCAAAGAAAGCGGAGCCTTAACATTGTTGTTGGGAAAAAATGATAACGTTTATTATTACGAAGGCCAGTTAGATCCTACCGCATCGAATCTTCAGTCAAGTACAATGAAGAAGATCAGGGATGAGATAATAAAAAAGAAAAGATCCACTCCGGCGGATGATTTGATGATTGTAATAAAACCAGGGGAAGAATCAACCTATAAAGATGTAGTGAATGCATTGGATGAAATGACAATAAATGATATTAAACGCTATGCATTGGTTGATATCAGTGATGTTGAATCACAACTGGTGAAGAAAAGTGACGGGCAGTAAAAAAATTTAACGGAATAAGGAGTGATCTGTTTGAGTATTATATTTCGTACGTAAAAAAAGCAAACTATGGATATTAATAAAATTAAAGATGCCGATTTTCTCGATATTCTTTTTGAAAATAGAAACAAAGAATATGGAGCTTACGAGCTAAGAAAAACGTATAACCGAAGAATAGCCATAGCTATTACAGGTATGGTGGTTGTATGTTTGTTATTTCTTCTTTCCCAGATTTTAGCGAACCGCAGCGATAACGACAAGAATAAGATTGTTGTACAGGATGTGCAGTTAGAGGATATTAAAACTGAAGAGAAGAAACCTGAACCTCCGCCTCCTCCACCTCCTCCCAAGCCAATACCTCCTAAAGTGGAGATTACTAAATTTACTCCTCCCAAGATTGTAAAGGATGAGGAAGTAAAAGAACCACCGCCACCACAGGAAAAACTTGAGGACACTAAAATTGGTGTGATTAACCAGGAAGGTAAAAAAGACGACGGTTTTGTTGCTCCTCCCGTTGAAACAGGTACCGGTGTTGTAGCGGCTCCTAAAAAGGTAGAAGAAGATTACGACAAAGTATTCACTAAGGTTGAAAAAGAAGCTAAATTTCCAGGTGGAATGGACGGATGGAAAAAATATCTGGAAAGAAACCTTGATGCCCAGGTTGCAGCTAATGATGGCGCTCCTACTGGCAACTATACGGTAAAAGTTCAATTTATCGTTGACAAGCAGGGCAACATCAGTAACGTACAGGCGATCGAAGTTCCAAAGCCTTGTCCAAGTTGCGGCCCTGAAGCTGTAAAGGTTATTAAGAAAGGTCCTAAATGGGAGCCTGCAGTTCAAAACGGTAGAAATGTAATATACCAGGCTATACAATTCGTAACCTTCCAGGTAGCTGAAGAATAATAAGATTTAAAAAAGTATTAGCACTGAGAAAAACGATATTAAAAGTCCTCCAATGGAGGACTTTTATTTTTTAATACCATCCAACTATTAGGTTAATTGAACTAACCTGAAACAAGGTGGTCATACAGGAGATCATCTTTATTTAACTCAGTGTACCTGAAATTCAAAACTTTCATTTGATTAATCAGGCGCTTATAGTCGTCTTTATTTTTCAATTCGATCCCAACCAGGGCAGGTCCCGCTTCTTTATTATTTCTCTGCATATATTCAAAGCGGGTAATATCATCAGTAGGGCCCAAAACATTATTTACAAATTCTTTTAATGCCCCTGGTCTTTGTACAAATCGTATCAGAAAATAGTGCTTTAACCCTTCATATTGCAGCGACCTTTCCTTAATTTCCTGCATTCTGTCAATATCGTTGTTGCTGCCACTTAAGATACAAACTACGTTTTTTCCCTTTATTTGTTCTTTATAGTCATCCAAGGCTGCAATTGACAATGCTCCTGCAGGTTCAACTACAATTGCATCTTCATTGTACAATTGTAGAATGGTGGTACATACTTTTCCCTCTGCAGCTAGGTGCATGTCGTCTAAAACATCTTTGCATATAGAATAAGTAATGTCTCCGACACGCTTTACGGAAGCTCCATCTACAAAGGGTTCAATGTTCTCTAATGTTACAGGATGGCCAGCTTTCATTGCCGCCAGCATAGATGGTGCACCTTCCGGTTCAACACCGATTAGTTTTGTTTTAGGGCTCACAGTTTTTAGATAGGAGCCTATTCCCGCAGCCAGTCCCCCGCCCCCTACCGGGATAAAAACAAAGTCGATATTTGACAACTCTTCATAAATTTCAACGGCTACAGTTGCCTGTCCTTCTATAATTCTGTAGTCTTCAAATGGGGGAATAAAGGTCATGCCGTTTTCGGCCGTATATTTCTTTGCGGCAATTGCACAATCGTCAAATGTATCTCCAACTAATATTATTTGTATGTTATCTTCACCAAACATCTTAGTTTGCTGTATCTTTTGCTTGGAAGTGATGGAGGGCATAAAAACAACCCCTTTTACATTTAGCTTTTTGCACGAGTAAGCAAAGCCCTGGGCATGATTTCCCGCACTTGCACAAACTACTCCACCTTGCAGCTTTTCCAGGGGGAGACTGCTCATCATGTTGTAAGCACCACGTATTTTATAAGAACGTACCACCTGCAGATCTTCTCTTTTCAGGTAAATATTGCAATTGAACTTTTTTGAAAGGTGATGATGATAGACAAGTGGGGTTTTATTAACTACTTGTTTTATTCTTTCAGTAGCTTTTTTAAAGTCTAAAACCGGTAATTTATCTGTGCCTGTTTGCATGTTAGAAGCAAATTTTAAAGTTTGCAATTTGTAAAATAAAAAAACCCGATTTATAAAATTACGAAAGATTTTAAGGTTAAGGACTGCCGGAAATTAATTACACGCCCCCTTAACAAAAAACCTCCGAATCTATAAATCGCGGTTCTGTTTAAATAACCGCTTCTTCAAATTTTTCTTCACTTTCCTGGGCTGCAGGTTCCTGATTTTCTGGCCTCAAACTTCTCACAGTTTTGCCTGCCTGCCACATTTCACTTTCACGCAATTCTTTCAGTTCTTCTTCTAACTTAGCACGATAGTCTGGTTTGCTGTTACTTTCTATTGATTTGGCAGCTTCTTTTCCGGCGGCTACACTCTCATACAAGTCGTTAAATACCGGTAAAGTTGCATCACGGAATTTTTTCCACCAGTCTAATGCACCGCGCTGTGCAGTAGTAGAACAGTTAGCATACATCCAATCCATACCATTTTCTGCCACCAATGGCATCAAAGATTGTGTAAGCTCTTCAACTGTCTCATTAAATGCCTCAGAAGGAGTATGGCCTTTTGACCTTAAAACCTGGTATTGGGCAGCGAAAATGCCTTGGATGGCACCCATTAAAGTTCCGCGCTCACCGGTAAGGTCAGAAAAAACTTCTTTTCTGAAATCTGTTTCAAATAGATAACCACTACCGATTGCGATACCTAAAGCAATTACTCTTTCCCACGCACGCCCTGTTGCATCCTGGAAAATAGCATAGCTACTATTCAGGCCACGACCTTGTAAAAACATTCTGCGCAAAGATGTACCGGAACCCTTAGGAGCGACTAAGAAAACATCAACATCAGCAGGAGGTATGATGTTCGTTTGTTCATTGTAAGTAATTCCAAAACCGTGTGAAAAATATAAAGCTTTACCGGCAGTTAAATGTTTTTTAACTGTTGGCCATAATTGAATTTGTGCAGCATCACTTAGGAGATAGCAAATAATTGTTCCGCGTTGCAAAGCTTCTTCTATATCAAAAAGCGTTTCGCCTGGTACAAAGCCATCACGTACTGCCTTATCCCATGACTTCGAATTTCTTCGTTGTCCGACTATCACATTCACACCGTTTTCTTTCTGGTTCAAAGCCTGTCCCGGACCTTGTACACCGTAGCCAATTACAGCTACTACTTCGTCTTTCAATACTTCCTGAGCTTTTGCCAAAGGAAATTCTTCGCGTGTCACTACATTTTCTTCAACACCGCCAAAATTTAGTTTTGCCATTGTTATTAAGGTTTTAAGTTCTGATTTTTAATTGAAAGTTTTGATTGCAGATCTTATTTTCAGGTAACCGCCATCCAATTGTTATTCATCTTTTGTTGTGTCACTCACTTCTTCGTTTAGAACTATATTCGGCTTTTTTCTCATTAAAAGAAATTTTATTCCCAAAGGGATCAATTACTTCGACACACCAGGAACCATAAAATGTTTCTTCCAACCCAGGTCTGTTGTTTTTATATTGTTTATCAATTAGTATTTTATGATAATCTTTTAATCCTGAACACCAAACAAAAACCTTTGCACCCGGCGTAGCATCTCCGTGATGTTCGCTTAAGTGTAATGTTAAACCATCTTTTACTACCTCCATATACACCGGCATATTTTCTTCAAAATAATGCTCCCATACTATTTCAAAACCTAACCAATCAATATAAAATTCAATTGTCTTTTTATAATCAAAAATGCGAAGGATCGGAATTGTTTTTTCTACATTCATTGCTATTACAAGGATTGAAAGGATTAAAACGATTGAAAGAATTTTTCGGCAAATTCTTTCAATCCGAAATCGTGGTTCTACCGCATAGATTAAAAGAATTAAAGCATTTTTTCTGCGTAATCCTTTCAATCCTAAAAATCGTGGTTTTACATACTAAACAATTCTTCCCGTTTATCAAGGTATTCGTTTTCCACTGCTTCTTCACCGGGTTCGGCTGCCTCAAATTCTTTAAGTTTATCATGAAAACCATGGCTTGCTTTTATGATAGCGACTCTTGCACTGCGTACAAATTCTATTAATCCATAAGGGCTTAAAAAAGATATTAACCTGTCCGTTTCTTCCCGGTGACCTGTTGTTTCAAATATTGTGTAATCTTTTCTTATCGCGACAGCTCTTGCACCATATTGACGAAGTAAACGCTCTACCTGCACTTTTTCCGCAATTTCGTCGGTGCTTACTTTGTACATGGCTAATTCCTGCCATACGATTTCATCATTTGTATTAAAATACACTTTCAATACTTCCACCTGCTTCTCAATTTGCCGTGCTACTTTTTTTACCACATCTACTGTTTCGTGGATAACCAAAGTAAAGCGTGAAATACTTTCTATTTCAGAAGGAGAGCTGTTAATACTTTCAATATTTATTTTTCTTCTTGAAAATATTATTGCGACTCGTACGAGTAAACCAACCTGGTTTTCTGCGTAAACTGTTATAGTATATTCCTGTTTGCCCCCAACCCCTAAAGGGGAGTTATTAGGAGTATTTGACTTTTTCTGATCCATTATTCAGCTTTAAAAATGTTCAATATTCCATGTTCAACGCTCAAGAGAGACAATTAAAATTCAATTTCCTCACAATCCTCAAAATCCAATAAATCGTAGTTCAAGACAGCCTTATCTCAGCCACACTGCACCCCTGCGGAACCATCGGGAACACATTATCTTCTTTTGCCACCATTACTTCCAAGAGGTAAGAACCGTTGTGATTTAGCATTTCTTGTAATGCTGGTTGTAAATCTGCTCTTGCAGAAACTTTTTTACCTGCAATGCCATATCCTTTGGCAACAGTTACATAATCAGGACTGGTGATATCAACAAATGAATATCTTTTGTCGTGAAACAATTGCTGCCATTGCCTAACCATTCCCAGAAACTCATTATTCAAAATAACAATTTTCACATTTACTTCCGTCTGCATAATTGTTCCTAACTCCTGGATGGTCATTTGAATACCACCATCGCCAATTACAGCTATAACAGTCCTTTCCGGTGCCCCAAATTTTGCACCTATCGCAGCCGGTAATCCAAAACCCATTGTACCTGCTCCGCCCGAAGTAATGTTACTTTTTGACTGGTTGAATTTTGCATACCTGCAGGTAACCATTTGATGTTGGCCAACATCACTTACCATAATTGCATCTCCACCGGTTATTAAGTTGATTTGATTGATAACTTCACCCATTGTCAATTTTTCACCAGTCGGGTTTAGCTCAGGACATATTACTAATTCAGTTTCTTTTTTACTATATTCATGAAACTTACCAACCCATTGAGTATGTTTTTTTTGTTCAACCAGTTTGGTAAGAATTGGCAATGTTTCTTTGCAATCACCCCATACACCAACAGTTGCTTTTACGTTTTTATCTATTTCAGATGGGTCGATATCAAGATGAACAATCTTTGCCTGCTTTGCGTATTTATCAAGTCTACCAGTTACACGGTCGTCGAAGCGCATACCAATAGCTATCATTACATCACATTCATTAGTAAGCACGTTGGGACCGTAGTTTCCATGCATACCTAACATTCCCATATTTAAAGGATGGTCTGTAGGTATAGCACTTGCACCCAATATTGTCCACGCAGCAGGAATGCCACTTTTTTCTATAAAAGCTTTAAATTCTTTTTCAGCTTTACCTAAGATTACACCCTGTCCCCAGAGTACAAAAGGTTTTTTAGCCTCGTTTATGAGTTTTGCGGCTTCTTCTATGTATTCCTTTCTTATTACCGGCTTTGGACGGTAGCTGCGAATATGGTCGCAGCGTTTGTAGCCTTCATAAGAAAATTTATCGAGTTGCGCATTTTTTGTAATATCAATAAGCACTGGTCCGGGTCTGCCGGTTTTTGCTATATAAAATGCCTTAGATAAAACTAAAGGAATTTCTGACGCATCAGTTACCTGGTAGTTCCATTTGGTAACAGGTGTGGTTATATTGATTACATCCACTTCCTGGAAAGCATCTGTACCAAGCAAATGAGCATATACTTGTCCAGTTATACATACGAGCGGAGTACTGTCAATCATTGCATCTGCCAGGCCGGTAACCAGGTTGGTAGCTCCGGGACCACTTGTTGCAAATACAACACCCGTACGCCCTGATGCCCGAGCATAACCCTGAGCCGCATGTATGCCTCCCTGTTCGTGCCTGACGAGAATATGTTTCAACTTCTCCTGGTAGTCGTACAACGCATCATAAATCGGCATTATAGCGCCACCGGGATAACCAAAAATAGTATCGACATCTTCAGCAAGAAATGCTTCAAGAACCGCCTGCGAGCCGCTAATAGTTCCTGCACCACGAAGAGCAGGTTTGGCTGGCTTTTGCTTAACTATAATTTGTTCTTCTACGTCAAGAATTGAGTTAATCATCACAATTGTTTTTTAGCCCAACCTATTTAAAGGCTTTAAATAAATTTTTATTCTTACAGTTTTTCCTTAATTAAATTTTGCTCTTATTTCTTTCAGTTCATAGTCATTGATTCTGCTTCGGTGTTTGCCCATTCATCATATTCTTCTATTGCCTGTAAGCGTTCCTGTTCTCTTATGTATCCGCTTTTTATCATTTCCTTCCCTCTTAAAGTTGCAACATGACACCATATCCTTACCCTATCAATAAAATCTTTTTCTCTTCTTTGATATACTTCGTTTGAATTGAAAACCTCGATTGAATGAAAACCTAATTCATTAAAATATTCCGGTAAATGTTCCGAAATTTCATTGTCCATTCCTGCATCTGTCCTCCATTGAAGGAAAGCTTCATAAAATCTTTTCATACTTGCAGGAGGTTCAGGTTTCCATTCCAACTTTTTGTGATTATAATCCAGAACAGATATTTGTCCACCAGGTTTCAAAAATTCTTTGAATTTAATTAAAGCCGCTTTAGGGTTATTTAACCATTGCAACACTCTTGCTGATACAATTAAATCAAATTTTTCTGCAGAATCATAATCAAATAAATCTGCTTCAATCAATTCTATATTACTGATACCTTTAAAAGCCTCTTTCCCTTTTGCTATTAAGTGTTCACTGCTATCTATTCCAACTACATATCCGTTTTTGTCAACTATTTCTGCTATTCCTTTTGAAATAGCTCCTGTTCCACAACCTACATCCAAAACTCTTAAACCACTTTTAAGAGCTGTTATTAGTGTTGGATAATCTTTTTGTAAAGTTCTGCTGTCTAACACTACCGATGCCCCTTCCGGCATTTTTGCTCTCTCGGTAGCTATATCTTTCATTTAATTAATATTAATAGTTAACTATGTTTTCTGTGATTTCATTTCGTACCGAAAAACCAATGCCCTCATCTGTCACACATCCGTTTGCTGCGCTGGTTACCTGCATAGCATATTTAAACAATATTCCTTTAGTCGCTTTTAATGCCGGTTGTTTCCAACGCGCTCTTCTTTCTGCAATGGTTTCCTCATCTACTTTTAGTATGAGTATGTTTTTTACGGCATCTATTTCGATGATATCATCATCTTCAACGAGCCCTATTAAACCACCTTCATAAGCTTCCGGAGTTATATGGCCGACAACAAATCCGTGTGTTCCGCCGCTAAATCTTCCATCGGTAATTAGGGCAACGCTTTTACCTAAACCTGCACCAATTATAGCTCCAGTTGGCTTCAACATTTCAGGCATGCCTGGTGCGCCTTTCGGTCCAATGTTTCTTATTACAACTACATCACCGTGTTTTACTACGCCACTTTCAAGACCTTCAATCAAATGTTTTTCTCCATCAAACACTCTTGCCGGACCTTCAAAACGCTCTCCTTCCTTGCCACTTATTTTTGCAACGCTTCCACCTTCGGCGAGGTTGCCATATAAGACCTGTAAATGCCCTGTCGCCTTTAATGGCTTTTCAAGTGGCATAATTATCTTCTGCTGTTCAAAATCAAGGGCAGGAGCACCGGCTAAATTTTCTGCAACAGTTTTACCGGTTACCGTTAAACAGTCCCCATTCAGTAGACCTTTACTTAATAAATATTTCATTACCGCAGGTACACCGCCATATTGATGCAAGTCTTCCATCAGGTATTTACCACTTGGTTTGAAGTCTGCCAATACCGGTATTCTGTTGCTGATTTCCTGGAAGTCGTCTTGTGTCAATTCTACATCAACACTTTTTGCCATTGCAATCAAATGCAATACAGCATTAGTGCTTCCACCTAACACCATTATAACTGTGATAGCATTTTCAAACGCTTCACGTGTCATAATATCACGTGGCTTAATATCTTTTTCGAGTAATAATTTTATCGCTGCACCAACCGCTTCACATTCCTTTTTTTTGTCCTCGCTTAAAGCAGGATTTGAAGATGAATAAGGCAAGCTCATACCTAATGCTTCGATAGCGCTCGCCATTGTGTTAGCAGTGTACATGCCACCACAAGCACCTGCGCCGGGGCAAGCATTTCTCACGATTCCTTTAAAATCCGTTTCGCTTAAATTGCCCGCAATTTTTTGTCCCAGCGCTTCAAATGCACTTACAAGATTCAAATCCTCTCCTTTATAATGGCCTGGTGCAATCGTACCACCGTACAACATAATGGAAGGACGGTTTAAACGACCCATTGCCATAATAGAACCGGGCATATTTTTGTCGCAACCTGGTATAGCAATTATCGCATCGTAATATTGTGCACCGGCGTTTGTTTCAATGCTGTCCGCTATCAAATCGCGGCTGACAAGGCTGTAGCGCATACCGTCGGTACCCATGCTGATACCGTCACTCACACCAATGGTATAAAAGCGTAAACCCAGCAAATCTTTGGTCTTATTGACATTTCCCCTAACAATAGTTGCAAGGTCATTCAGGTGCATGTTGCAAGGATTTCCATCCCAACCCATGCTAACAATACCGACTTGCGCTTTATTAAAATCTTCATCTTTAAAACCAATAGCGTACAACATCGCCTGCGCGCCCGGTTGTGTTACATCCTGAGTTATCGTTTTGCTATATTTATTTAGTTCCATTATTCTTCAGCTAATTTGGTTATAATGTTTAAAATTTTCAATTAAGCCCCTTCAGGGGTTTGGGGTTATATTATTGTCGATTTACTGATAATCATATTCTCTTTATTGATTTTTGATGGTATCCTGTTCTCAACATAATCAGTAATCAATTCACCAATAGTTGATGTTGAATAATTATTTATCGGATCAATGTCTTTGGTGACAAAGCCATTAGCCAAGGTCCACTGAATAGCTTCTCTTATTAATTCAGCTTCTGCATGCATTTCAAAATGGTCAAGCATCATAGCTGCGGACAATATTGAACCGATAGGGTTTGCAATATTTTTTCCTGCTGCCTGCGGGTAACTGCCGTGAATAGGTTCGAAGAGCGCGAGCTTATTTCCGATAGAAGCGGAAGGCAACAAGCCAAGAGAGCCGGTGATAACACTTGCTTCGTCGCTGATAATATCTCCAAACATATTTTCAGTTAAAACAACATCAAATTGTTTTGGATCGAGTATTATCTGCATAGCTGCATTATCAACAAACATGTAGTCAACCTTTACATCGGCGTATTGTGCTGATAATTCCTGCACAACTTTTCTCCAAAGCCTTGAAGTTTCGAGCACATTGGCTTTGTCTACCAGGGTAAGTACTTTTCTTCTTTTTTGTGCATATTGAAACGCAAGGTGAGCTACTCGTTCAATTTCATCTCGGTGGTAAACACAATCATCTGAAGCTTCTGTTTTGTCTTCATTTAATTGTTTTTTGCCGAAATATATTCCGCCTGTTAATTCACGGAAAATGATGAAATCAACATTTTCAAGACGATTATTCTTTAATGGTGATAAATAATGTAAAGAAGTATAAGTGGCTACAGGGCGAATATTTGCAAAAAGTCCTAATTCTTTTCTTATTTTGAGTAAGCCTTGCTCGGGCCTTACTTTAGCAGAAGGGTCATTGTCATATTTTGGATGACCGATCGCTCCAAATAAGATGGCATCACTTTTTAAACACATCTGCAGTGTTTCGTCAGGTAAAGGATTTCCGGTTTTATCAATGGCAACTGCACCCATCAATCCATAGGCATATTTGAAGTTATGCTTGAACTGACGCCCAATTGCGTCCAACACTTTTATTGATTGTTGTGTTACTTCCGGTCCTATTCCGTCGCCAAATATCACTGCTATTTTCTTTTCCATACCCCAAACCCCTAAAGGGGCTTCCTGCTGTCTCCCTAATGACATGCTTTTTATTTGTGAAAACTCTTTTAGGGAAGAGTTGCTTCAATTGCGTTATTTTTTTGGTACAAGCATTTGATTCTTTGTGAATCATCGTTGCGTCGCATTTCGTTCATCCGCATCGCTACCTGCATCACCCGTCTGCTACACAAACTTGTTACAAATGTTTTAAACTCTTTTAATGCACATTAGCTTCAAATGCTTCTATTTCTTCTTTTACACTTAATAAATAATCAATATCATCGTACCCATTTATTAAACAAGCTTTTTTATAATTATTTAATTCAAATGTTTCTTTTTCGCCGGTAGCATCTATCGTTATCGTTTGCTCCTTCACATCTACTGTGAGGGTTTCATCTTTATCCTGTTGAAATATTTTTTGCAGAAATCCTTCACTCACAATCACCGGTAACACGCCATTATTTAAAGCATTATTTTTAAAAATATCTGCAAAAAAGCTTGATACGATTATTATGAAACCGAAGTCAAGCAAAGCCCAGGCAGCGTGTTCTCTTGATGAACCGCTTCCGAAGTTTTTTCCTGCTACTAAAATTTGTCCGCAGTATTCGGGTTTGTTTAAAACAAAGTCTGGTTTTGGTTTTGTCTCATCATCATTTTCATATCTCCAATCGCGAAATAAATTTTTTCCAAAACCTTCTCTCGTTGTTGCCTTTAAAAACCTTGCAGGAATTATCTGGTCGGTATCAACATTTTCGCCAGGTAAAGGATAAAATGTTGAGGTAATGCCCCCTGAAACGTTGAAGGCTGTACGCTTTGCATTGTTTTCCTTTGAATTCATACTTTTCATTTTAATGTTCAATGTTCAACGCTCAATGTTCAATACTTTTTGCAATGATTGCAACAAGTTCTTCTGTTTCTGTATAAACGCCTTCTAATTTTTTAATTGGTTTTATCATTTCCTTTTTAATAATAATCTTTAGCGCTACTCTGCATTCTTTGAGTTCTTTCAGGATAATACCCATTTTATGGATAAAGTCTTTCGGTGACTCTGCCCCTTGCGCTTCTCCATAATTAAATGCTGGTGAATGGCAAGACCTCACTTATTGTCCAGATATGTAATTACCGGCTCTTGAAACAGGTAAGGCTTCTACTACCTCAATCATTCTGCAAGTATAATCTACCAACCTTTCTTCTAAATCATATTTTCTGTCTACCATTTCTTATTTTTTTCAAATACAAAAAGATGTCTTTTCGTTGAACACTGAACATTGAAAGTTGAGCATTGAACATTTTCTTCTTAAATGAACAATATCACTCATCCCCGTCCAAAAGTTCCCTCACATCGCTTACCACACCTGTTATCGCTGCTGCTGCTGCTGTCAGCGGGCTTGCTAATAGCGTTCTTGCACCGGCACCTTGTCTTCCCTCAAAATTTCTGTTGCTGGTAGAAATACAATAATCTCCTGCGGGAATTTTATCTTCGTTCATCCCCAGACATGCACTACAGCCAGCCTGACGAATCTCAAATCCTGCTTCTGTGAATATTTTATCCAATCCTTCGGCATATACTTGTTTGGCAACTTGCTGAGAACCGGGCACTATCATTACCTGTACGTTCTCGTTTTTCTTTTTGCCTTTTATTATGTCTGCAACCATTCTAAGGTCTTCAATTCTTGAGTTGGTGCAGCTTCCTATGAAAACATGCTGAACAGGAGTGCCCAATAACTTTTGGCCTCCGTGCAATCCCATATAGTTTAAAGCTTTTACAAAGTTTTTTCTTTCATTTTCATCTGTAAGGGCTTCAGTTGCAGGAACTAATGCATTTATAGCAATTCCTAATCCCGGATTGGTGCCGTAAGTAATCATTGGTTCGATATCGGCTGCATTTATATCCAGCTCTTTATCGAATGCTGCATCTTCGTCGGTAAACAATTGCTTCCATTCTTCAACTTTTTTAGTCCTTTCTTCACCTTTTGGAGCAAATTGTCTTCCTTTTATGTATTCGAAAGTTGTTTCATCAGGAGCAATCATGCCGCCTCTTGCACCCATTTCTATACTCATATTGCAAATGGTCATTCTTGCTTCCATAGAAAGATTGCGGATAACAGAACCGGCAAACTCCACAAAATAACCTGTGCCTCCTGCGGCAGATATTTTAGATATGATATATAAAATAATGTCTTTTGAAACAACACCTTTGTTTAATGTTCCTTCTATGTTGATGCGCATAGTTTTGGGTTTGCTTTGCAAAACGCATTGTGAAGCAAATACCATTTCAACTTCGCTCGTACCAATACCGAAAGCTACAGCACCAAACGCACCATGAGTAGAGGTGTGACTATCGCCACAAACTATCGTCATGCCAGGTTGGGTAATTCCTAATTCTGGTCCGATAACATGCACGATGCCCTGGAAAGGATGTCCAAGTCCGTATAATTCGATATCGTGTTTTGCACAGTTTTCAATCAGTTGCTGAACCTGTATTCTGGATAAAGCATCTTTTATTGGCAAATGCTGATTTATCGTAGGAACGTTATGGTCGGCAGTTGCTACGACTTGTTCTGGACGAAAAACTTTTAATCCTCTTTTTTCAATTCCGCTAAAAGCCTGCGGACTTGTTACTTCATGTATGAAATGTTTGTCAATATATAAAACGGATGGTCCATCTGGTATTGATTTTACCACATGTTTATCCCAAATCTTATCAAATAATGTTTTAACCATTTTTACCTCACCCTCGGTCCCTCTCCAAAGGAGAGGGAGGCCAAGCATTTTTTATTTAAATGAACTTTTTGTTTTTACCCTTCAAATTATTCGTTTCCGGTGTTTAAATACTATTTGAGAAAAGCTAAATAGAATTGTTGCCGATGAACGAAATGCGACGCAACGATGTTTAATAGCAGCACTTCCGCCCGTACCAAAAAAAACTTATATCGCTTCTGACATTTCAGGCTGGTATTGCTGCGCAAGTTTGTTCAGGTCGTCTTCGTCAACTTCTTTTTTCTTATCAGCAAGCTGTAAAAAATTTTCGTACAACACATCAATATCGTTTCGCGTGAATGTATAGCCCAGCTTTTGAAAACGGTAAGCTAAAGCACTTCTGCCACTTCGAGCTGTTAAAACAATTTTACTTCCGTCTGCACCAACATCATCAGGATTGATGGTTTCGTAGGTATTTGCATCTTTTAAAAATCCATCCTGGTGTATGCCTGATGAGTGAGAAAAAGCGTTTGCACCAACAATTGCTTTATTAGGCTGCACCGGAACACGCATTGTTTCTGAAACAAGGCGGCTCAGTGGATTTAACTGTTTTGTTTGAATGTTGGTAAAAAACCCAAGCTCTTTATGTTGCTTTATTATCATCACCACTTCTTCCAGCGAAGTATTTCCTGCTCTTTCGCCAATACCATTTATTGTGCACTCAATTTGCCGCGCTCCGTTCATGACACCTGCTATTGAGTTCGCCGTTGCCAAACCAAGGTCGTTGTGACAATGGCAGGAAATCACAGCCTTATCAATGTTTTTTACATTGTTTTTTAAATATGCAATTTTCTCTCCGTATTGATAAGGCAGACAATAACCGGTAGTGTCGGGAATATTTACCGTGGTAGCACCTGCAGCAATAACAGCCTCAATTACTTTAGCGAGATATTCGTTGTCTGTACGGCCTGCATCTTCTGCATAAAACTCCACATTATCGGTAAAATTTCTTGCCCATTTTACACATTGAATAGCTCTTTGTAAAATGTCTTCGCGGTTAGAATTAAATTTGCCTTTTATGTGATAATCTGATGTGCCTATACCGGTATGAATTCGTGGACGTTTTGCATATTTAAGCGCTTGCCCGGCTACTTCAATATCTTTTTGCACAGCACGAGTCAATCCGCAAACAACAGCATTTTTAATAGTTTTTGAAATCATGTTAACAGACTCAAAATCACCGGGACTGGAAATAGGAAAACCAGCTTCAATAATATCTACACCAAGTTCTTCAAGCTTTAGTGCCAAATCTACTTTTTCCAAAGTATTCAGCTTACATCCAGGCACCTGCTCGCCGTCTCTTAACGTGGTGTCGAAAATGTAAACCTGGTTGCCTTGCATAAAATCTAATTTTTAGAAGATGATGAACAGGCTGTTATATTTGTAACAAACGTAGAATACAGCCTAAATTATCGGTATTTTCGAAATTACCACGTTTAAAATGATATGTAAAACATTGTTGAACCTTTTTTACACTAATAAAAAAAGCAAGACTTTGTTAAAACCCTTACTGGTATTGATTTCTGTAAAAATAATAATACGATGCCCAACAGGTCAACAGACGCTTTGTTTCAATTAATTCATTCGATGGAAAAATCGGAAAAGCGAAATTTTAAATTATACGTTACCCGGAACTCTTCAGCAGAAGACCTGAAGGTCATCCAGGTATTTGATGCGTTAGAGAAAATGACAGAATACGATGAAGAATATTTATTGAAGAAAAACCCTTCGGTAAAGAAACAACAGCTATCAAACATTAAGGCACATTTATACAAGCAGTTGCTCGCAAGTTTACGGTTGCTAAAAACAAATGAAAACATCCAGGTGCAGTTACACGAGCAATTGGATTATGCGCATTTATTATATAATAAAGGCCTTTACCTGCAGAGTTTAAAAATACTGGAAAAGCTGAAAGAAACAGCCCGTGAACATAACCAGGTGACACTGCTAATGCAAGCTTTGTTTTTGGAGAAAAACATTGAAGGCCTGCACATTACCCGCAGCATGGAAGATAAGGCGGAGGTATTGGCAACTGAGGCAGAACAATCGAGCCGTAGATTGTTAAGGATAACGTTGCTGTCTAACCTTGCGCTGAAATTATATAGCTGGTACATTAAGCACGGGCATGCAAGAAATGAACAGGATGCATCCGCCATAAGACAGTATTTTGAGGAGTCTCTTCCCTTTGAAGGCGACCAGGCAACGGGCTTTTACGAGAAGTTATATTTTTATCAGAGCTATAGCTGGTTTGGGTTTATTCTACAGGATTTTTTAATGTATTACCGGTACACCCAAAAATGGGTTGACCTTTTTGAAAAGGAACTTCCAATGATTGAAACAGAAACTGCACATTATATAAAAGGTATGCACAACCTTATAAGTGCAAATTTTGACCTTAGAAACAGAAAGAAATTTGAAGAGTACCTCGATAAGTTTGAGCAGTTTGCAGAGACACCTTTAGTAACCGGCAATGATAATAACAAGGTGCAATGTTTTGTTTACATATACATCGCAAAACTGAATAAGCATTTTTTGGAAGGCACTTTTTCAGAAGGTTTGTACCTGGTGCCTTACATCGAGGAAAAGTTGAAAGAATATTCCTTATATCTTGACAGGCATAGAATTCTTGTTTTTTATTATAAAATCAGTTCGCTTTATTTTGGCAGCGGCAATTACGACAGCACTATTTCTTATTTAAATAAAATCATTAACTGGAAAGTTGACCTTCGGACAGACCTGCAGTGTTATGCCCGTCTTTTGCACCTGATAGCCCACTACGAAATAGGCAACTTTGATATACTGGAATATTTGATAAAATCAGTTTATCGCTTTATGTCAAAAATGGAAAATTTGAGCATTGTTGAAGAAGAGATTTTCAAATTTTTGCGCAATTCATTTCATTTAAGCTATCGAAAATTAAGACCGGAGTTTGAAAAATTGTTGATGAAACTAAAAAGCCTTGAAAATAATCGTTTTGAAACCAGGGCTTTTTCTTACCTCGACATTATTTCATGGTTGGAGAGCAAGGTTTATGGGAAGCCGGTTCAGGAGATAATCAAGGAGAAGAACAGTAAGGTTTTGCAGAATAATCATTGATAGAATAATTTGTCTACAACCCTACTTCCTGGCAGACCTTTCGATGTTTAAGATTTTACTAATGTCTCTATAATTTAAGGGCAATTAGAGAGTTGCGATATTCCATATAATCTCATAATCTATCCCGAAGTATTCGTGAGAAATTCGGTTTCGTAAACGATACATCTCTTCCCATGGAACATTAGTGTATTTGTCCTTAATGCTCTTTGGCAAGTTCTTACAAGCTTCACCAATAACTTCGAAATTTCGTATTACTGCATCAATTGTTTTATAGTCTTCTTGGAAACGTTCAAAATCAATTCCGGAAAGATATTCTTGAATTCTTTCTATCGAAAGAACAATGTCCCCCAGATACAAAATCAGGTCTCTTTCGCTATGTTTCAAATATATTTGACTTGATTCAGAATTGGTTTTTTAATTTGCTCTTTTAAAGCATTTTTTGTCACTATGTCTACAGGAATACCTAAAGCTTGTTCTAAAAATTTTTCTAAAGTGAAAAAACTCCACCCTACAGGTTCAGAGAACTCAACAAGTAAGTCTAAATCACTTTTATCTGTTTGTTGTTCACTTACAAATGAACCAAAATAACCAATTTTACTGACGTGAAATTTGTCAACAAGAACAGGTTTTATTTCCTGTAGTTTATTTTCTATATCAGTCTTTGAAAGCATGTATGCAAATTAATAATTTTAATGTTAGCAACAGCTTTTGTGTAAGTGCTATCATAATTAATTGTATACTTACCTGAAAATTACTCACAAATGCATAAAAACAAACCTTATGCACCTTCGTGCCTTAGAGTCTTTGTGGCAAAAAAACACAGAAATTTATAAATGAAATATCTCAAGGTTCTATATGTACAGGTCATCATTGGTATTGTCTGTGGTGTTATTGTCGGGTGGTTGTTTCCCCCTTTTGCGCCTACGGCAAAGCTGATAAGTGACATGTTTATAAATATGATAAGAATGGTAATAGCTCCTGTCATATTTTTTACAATTGTGTTGGGTATTGCCGGTGCAGGCAATTTAAAAAAAGTAGGAAGAGTGGGTGGTAAGGGTTTAATTTATTTTGAAGTGGTAACAACAATGGCTATCATTATTGGTCTTGTGGTTGCTAACCTGATAAAACCTGGAGTGGGTGTAACACCCAACAGCATTAATAGTGCAAACGTGAAAGCCATTACAGACACAAAAGTTTTTAATTGGGCCGATTTTATTTTGCACATTGTTCCCGCAAATGTTGTAGATGCGTTTGCTAAAGGCGATATTATTCAAATTTTGTTTTTTGGTATTTTATTCAGCCTTGGCCTAAAACAATTAGGCAATTATGGAGAAAGCCTGATAGCAACATTCGAAAAACTAAACAAAGTATTATTTAATATCCTGAAGATAATAATGAAAGTAAGCCCTTTGGGCGCTTTTGGCGGAATGGCTTATACAATAGGAAAGTTTGGATTCACAACTCTCTTGATACTGGGCAAACTGATGCTTACTTTTTATATAACCAGCCTGCTTTTTATTTTTGTTGTGCTTAACCTTATTGCCCGGTACTTTGAATTTAGTTTATGGAAATTGTTAGGATATATAAAAGCGGAATTACTGATTGTTTTTGGCTCAAGCAGCAGCGAATCAGTTTTGCCAAATATTATGGCTAAACTTGAAAAAGCCGGATGCGAAAAAAGCGTGGTAGGCCTAATTATTCCCGCAGGATATAGTTTTAATTTAGATGGTACAAGCATTTACCTAAGCCTTAGCGTTATTTTTTTAGCCCAGGTTTTTAATGTGCCTTTATCTCTTGGGCAGGAACTTTCCGTGATTGGTATATTATTAATAACCAGCAAAGGCGCTGCCGGTATAACGGGTAGCGGTTTCCTTGTACTTGCTTCTACATTAACAGCGCTTAAAGTTGTGCCTGTAGAAGGATTAGCTTTACTTATAGGTGTCGACAGGTTTATGAGTGAAGCGCGGGCGCTTACTAACATGATTGGAAATACAGTGGCTACTGTGGTAATTGCAAGAAGTGAAAATGCTGTAAATATGGTTCAATACAAGGCGGTCGTAGAAAATCGCACCCCGATTACAGACAGCGTTTATTAATTTCTATCTTTTTTTTAGCAATTATCAATCATCCCTTTATATTGTTGATGAAAAAGCTATGACTTTAATTCAACTCCCCTTCACCTGCCCTGATGTACCGGGGCTTTCTTATCAACACTTCGGATCCTTTTGCTAAAAAAACAGAACACGGGTCAGCATACAAATAAGGAACAAATGCATTACCATACAAAGAAGCCACATCACAATCGAGGCTCCACTTTTTTACTTTATGTATCTGCCACATCCTATGCTCAACTCCGTATTCGATAGTTGTGTTTGCGTTGTATTTGTTGTAACCCCAGTAATGTTCAAAAATAAATTCCTCCTCACTGCCCTGTTCAATATCAGACAAAGATGTTTCGGCAGTTACATCGATGCTGTTCCACTTTTTAAGGTGCTTCCATTTATAGGTAAGTATGATTTCATCTTTCTTTACTGACATAGCATGCATCATTGGTTTGGCGCTATAATGTTCCCTGTATAAAAGATTTGCCATCGTTGCTATAATTGGCCTTGGTACAATTTCCGAAAGAAACACCACTCCCCTTTTCCATATTGTTCCGTCGAAATGTTTTACATAAAAGCGAAGGTTCACTTCTTCAAAACTAGTATGAAAAGGCCACCGTAAACCAAAAATCTTTGTATCGTTAAACATAAAACCAACAACACTTACCAGAGCTTTATTATTGAAGGTATCCAATTCAGTTGCCGGAGGAAGAAGCGGCAATAATATTTTCCGATCAACTTCATAATTGATCATAATAAGATTTTCCCATTTGGCTTGTAGAAAAACAGGCAGAACCACGATTTTTCGGGATTTTAGTATTTGATTTTGAAGAAATTAACGATTTCTCTCAGTTAATAATTTCTGCAAATATTGAAAAAATATTTTTCTCTTTGTATTCTATTATAAATCCTGTCAGCAAGGGTTATAGTATTCTCCTCTCCATCCTGAAATCAAAAATCCAAAAAATCATGGGTTCGATCAAAAAATCATGGTTCTCTATTTCCTTTTAATCTGGTAAAAAAACAAAAAAATCCTGGTTCTAACAAAATCGTGATTCTATCTTTCTTTTTCATACATTTGCAGCGGCAAGTCTTATACGACCAGCTCCTATTGAACTCCCCCAGGACAGGAATGTAGCAAGGGTAAATGGTTGTAGCGGTGCGATGTAAGTAACTTGCCATTTTTTATTTCTGCTTTTTTAATGTCTTCAGTCAATTCTTATTTTTCTATAAAATTATCAAAGTATATTTCTAATATTAACCTTTAAAGTTATTTGTAAAGTCAAAATAACTTAGCAGAGAAATTACAAAAAAACAGATAGGACTATTCATGTGAAAGTTGGAAAGAAAATGATGAACACTTTTAGATGTACATTTTTAACCACTCTCTGTTTTGCATTAAAGCCAAATACAAGGTCACGTGTCTCAATGATTAAATTATTATTATCAGGTATGCTCGTTTTACCAAAGAAGTATACTTTTTAGGAAAACTATTTGAAGAGATAATTAATGAAAATGATATTGATAATTTCTCCTATCATTACATATTAAATGAAATGATTCGTAAGGACAACATCGAACAAATACGTGAAGTTCTTGGACATCAAAGCACGTCTACAACTCAAAAATACCTTGATTCTTTCGATGATGAGTAAAAAAGAGAACTTTCTAAAAGCTTAACTAATTTTATATAAGCTTGTTAAAATAGATAAGCAATTATTTAAACTTCCGTAATGGGTGCCATTCATTTACTGTATTTTTTTAAAACCTTTAATTATACACCCTATTTTTGTTTTATAATTACAAATCGTAGATTTAATTGATTGACTTCAAAAACGATATAATATTAGGGAATGGGATTTATACAGTTCCAGATTTAGCTCTCATCTTGCAACTTCCTAAGAAAAAGGTAAGAAGATGGCTTGATGATTTTTATAACGAGCGGTTGGGTAAGCCCTATGAAGGCAGTTACTCATGGGGGCAGGGACGGGATAAAGCAACTAATTTTCTCACCCTTATTGAGTTTTACGTCTTTTATAAATTAAGAGAGCATGAAGTTTCGACATATAAAATTTTAGAAGCTCACCGAAATATGACGAAGGGGCTAATGACAGCTTATCCTTTTGCTTCCTATAAATTACTGGTGGATGGAAAAGAGATTTTATATGCTTTAGAGGAAGATACCTGGGTGCACGCTAATAAAAGTAACCAGATTGTTATAAAGGAAATAATTGAAGGCTTTTTCAAGAAAATAGATTTTTCTGATAATAATCTGGCTGAACGGTTTTGGCCCCTTGGTAAAGAACATGAAATAGTAGTTGATCCGCATCATCAATTCGGGCAACCTGTTATTCAAGGCACTAACATAAATGCCGCTACTATTTTTTCAATGTATGAAAGCGGCGAATCTACTTCAACAATGGCCATTTTGTATGACATTACCCAAGAGCAGGTCAACGATGCAATTCTTTTCTGTAAAGGCAAAGCTGCATGATAGAAATCTATCTTGATGAAAATTTATCGGAATATGTCGCTGATGCGTTAAATTCTCTTGATAAGGGATATTTTAAAAATATTACTGTTTCTTCTACAAAAACAAAGTTTGGCAAAGGTGTTCCAGATGAAGCAATAATTCCTTCTATCGGCAAATCGGGAGGAGTACTTATAACTAAAGATGTAAATATTCATAGAAGCAGAATGCAATATCAGCTTTGTAAAGAGTACAATTTAGGCGTTTTCTTCCTTAAGCCAGTAAAAGGCTTAGATAAACATTGGGAAATTGTAAAAATGTTGATTAATAATTGGGAAGAAATTCTTAACCTTATCAATAAAGATAAATTACCGTTTGGGTATGAAATACCGGCAAGAGGAAAGATTAGAAAATTGTAAGTATGAAAGTATCAACCTTTACTCTTCAAAATAGTGAAGCAGCAACAGCTTCCGGCTTAATTGGATCAGGACTAACATTACTTCGTAAAATGGATTTTACAAAACCAACCTACCAATCACAGGCATTTTTCTCTTTATCTATTGGCTTGGAAAGAATGATGAAGCTGATTGTTATATATGATTATAGAACGCTTAATAATAATCAATTTCCAGATGATAAGTATTTGAGGAAATCTTACATGCACAATTTGGGAAAATTATTTGCTAAATGTGAAGCAATTTCAGCTCCTTATAATATTGAATTTAAAATTGTTTTAAATGACCCAATTTATAAAAAAATCATAGCTATTCTTTCTGAGTTCAGCAATCAATCCCGGTATTATAACTTAAACTATTTATCTGGAAATAATTTTGGAGAAGATTGTCTACAGCTATGGGAAAATGAGGTTAACAAGGAAATTATGAGAAGGCACTGTAATGCCGAAGAAGAGGATTTCAAAGAAGATGAAAATATAACTATTAACGAAGTAGATTCTATTGACCAGCGAATGCAGAAATCAACAATTATAAATTTCAGAAACTGGTATAAAAACGGAAAATTCTTTGATGAGAAAGCAAAATATTCTATGTACTATGTTTATAACATTGTACACTTTTTAACTAATGTATTGTATGAATTGTCCGCTCAAAAATTAATTCCTTTTATTCATGAACATTTTCGCTTGTTTCTAAATACTGATCAAAATTTTATTCTTGATAGGAGAATTTGGGATAATTATGAGATATGGAAAGATAAGTGATAAGTTAATCGCCTTCAGCTACCATACTCACAACCTTTCCATCTCCTCCACCGCCCCATTTTGCTCAAACGCCTCCTTCAATACACTTTGTAACAACTGTTAGGCATATAGGCAGCTTTGTTGTGCCTAAGCTACTAACTGGTTAGCTGCTGTTGCAGGTACTATGCTTTAAATATCAATTAAAGTTTAAGCAAAGACAAAGGAAATTGCCCCCATGATTTGGAAGATGTAAGTAAGGTAAACTTAATATCACCCTTACTCCATCTTCGTATTTTCTCATCCGATTCGTAATTCTCTTTTTCTGTAAAATCATATCTTCCTCTGTTATCATCATCGATACCAAGCATATCTATCATTTTATTTACTATCAATTCAATTTCTCGGTACATGAAGAAGTCCGCATGGCTTTCTCTGTCACAGTAGAAAGCACATATGGTAGACTCTTTTGATTGAATAGTTTGAAAACGATTGAAATAATTAAAATAAGGATGAGTTGTTTTATAAGTAATAACTTTTTCTTCTTTAAACAAATCCTCTTTGTTATATAATTGAAAGCTATGTTCAAAATCATAAGAGAATGCAGCAGAAAACCTTTCATAAGTTTCTTCCTGTCCCAATAAAATTGATTTTAAATTTATAAAATCCTGAAGAGAAAGCACTTTAGTTGGTAGTCCTAATAATTGGTAAACAATTGATGCCTTAATTTGTAAGCCTTTATCATTTGTAACTAAATAATCACTAAAAGAAGCATACCACGAATGTAAAGCATCGGTATTTAAGCTTTCTAAATTAAATTTTTTCCGCTCTTGGGTTATATTATACATTTCCAGTAGCGTATAAGCGTAGTTAAACTTTTGATATAAGTCTTTTTTCTGATCACCAGTAAGCATTCCTTCTATCATTTCAATGAATGATTTTCCTATTTTGCTGCTTTTTAGTTTTTCATTAAACTCGATACCCCACCTTTCAAAACTATATTCATTCCTATTCATATAAGAAGAAATATATCTTCTTAGTTCTGCTACTTCTTTTTTATCCTTTAATAAATTTTTACTGTAAGGCCACATATCATTCATGAAAGTCTCTAAGCTCATCATGGGACTATAATTTGGAGAAAACTTCTCAAACCAATCTTTGGTTTTACTATCCATTTTTTCTGGCTCCATTGTTGCACCCAAAGCCATAATAGGCATATTAAAAAAAGATTTTATCATTCCTTTTAATAATCTTCCTTCTTCAAAATCATCTAAACCTCCTAATAGTCCATCAATATTAAAAAGATTGTTTAATACTTGATTGTAAGCTGCATAGTTCTTGCTACTAAAAGCTTCAATCGGTGTTGCTAAATACGGGCCTGTTTTTTTATCAGTTATAAAATCATGCATGAAATAATTATCTTTCACATAGTCACCCATTAACAACAAATCTGCTTCGGCGTAATGCTTAGGAGTATCTTTTAAATCATGCAGATGAGCATCTGAAAATGTAAATAGCATTTTATCCTTCAAAGCTTCAAATGCCTCCAATAGCTTTATATTGAAACTTGGATGCTTTAAATTTAGATATCTATAAATGTTACTATCGCAATAAATTCTAATCATACTTTTCAAGCTGTTTTATTTATTTTTCCTCTGCTGCCATAGTCACCTTCTCTTCCATCTCATACATCTTACCCTTTTGTTCAAACGCTTCTTTTAATACAATTTGCAACAACTGCTGGGCGTATTGCCGGCTTTGTTGTACCTGGGCTTCTAACTGGGTTAGCTGCTGTTGCAATTGCTGTACTTTGGATACTATACGTTGTTGTTCGGCAAGTGGGGGAAGTGGAATTGGAATATTCTCCCACTTACCTTTATTGATGATAGGAGTTGCAGAACCTGTTGCCTTTCCTAAAATCTCATCTTGAAAGTATGGACTTGTTAAGGCTATATAAACATAAGCATGTGAAATGTTTGTATGGCAGGTAATAGTATTAATCTGTTGATTACAACTTACATCTCTATCAACTATTCGAGCTTTCCCAATTGACCCACCAATGCAAACCATTAAAATTGAATTCTTACTTATTAGTCTTCCCTTTTCTAATCCTGTTTTTGATAAACCATTATTTTGATAATGAACTTTTCCATCATTTAAATCTGCCGGTCCTAAGAACGGTATATAATCTCCAAAATTTTCGTTGTTATTAGTTGGTGGGGTTGCTCCTGTTTTGAGTTACTCCGCATTCACCTAACCTACACCAAACCCATCCTTCCGGCAATTCAAAAGGAATTTCATCTTCTGTTATTGGTGGTAGTTCTTTTTCTTTTTTCAGCCTGCCTTCTTTTATTATTTTTTCTTTTTGGGCTTTTATGCGTTTTAGTAATGCTGTTGCTGGTTCGTCTGTTGGGTCTTGTTTGGTTAGTTTTCCCTGTCCGGCTTCCTGCAATATGGTTTGGCGGAGAAGTTGGAGATAGGTTTGTTGTTGTGTTATCTCATCCCTTACTATTTCAATCTTCTCTTGTTTTTTTCTAAACCCTTCTATTATTTGTAGTTGTTCGGAGAAAGATGGTAATGGTATTTCCAACTCTAAAAACTGCCTTTCATGTAAACTTTTTTGGGCAGTTCCGCTCGTTTTTAAAGCTCGCACTTGAGACTTAAATAATTCTGATTTTAAAAAGATAAAAAGGAATTGCGGTTCAATATCCTCCACTGAAAACATAGGCATGTTTTCAGTAACAATACATTTATTTACCTCGTCAGAAGCCATTCCAATAGAGCCTTGTAAAAGTAGTTGACGGGTAAAAATTAAAGTATTAGGATACCTATCCAAAAGTCAATAATAAATTGTCTCTTTCTTCCAATATCTTTTCCGATTTTTTCACCGCGTAATACAACACTTCCGTCATTTAAAATTGAAACTTGCTTGTAAATTTTATCATTCTGTACCCAATGTTCAATTCTATACTGCTTCAATATCTTTCCCAACTTTACTATCTTCCAACTCATTCTTATCTGTTTAATAGTACCACAACTGATGAACGAAATGCGACCCTTCCTTCGCCAAAGTAAACTCCACTATATTTAACCGGAGTTACTGCATCCTCATTTATCAAACTTCTTTTTAGGATTTCTTTTATAATGGAATATTGTACTAATTACAACCCTGCTGTCTCCTTCATCAATAAAGTAAACAATAGAGTAAGGATATCTGCGAAGCTTTATTTCATAAAAAATTTTATAGATGTTCTTGTAATATGCAGGTTCTAATTCAATCTTTATAAATGCTTCATTCACTTCTTTTACAAAGTTCTCTGCTGCCAGTAAACTTCTTTCTTTGTACCACGCTATTGCTTCGAGGTATTCTTTAGCCGCTCTTTTACGTAAAGTAATTGTGTACATCTATCCTTACTTAGTATATAAAAGTTTATCAATTGCTTCATCCAATTGTGCTTTAGATATTACCTCCCCGGTTTTTTCATAGTCTGAATAGTCTTCTTCTAAATCAGCTTTAAATTCATTACTATACTCCTCTTCAAAAACAGCGTACACTTCCATCAGTTTATCTTCTGTACTGTTGTCAATTAGCGAGTGAAGTTTTTCCCGAAGGGTGGATGTTTCCATAAAAAAAATTGCTTTAGGCAAATTTAAAAATTATTTGGACAGGTTGAATGAAGTTGTCAAAAGTACAAGAGTGCGACGCAACGATGTTTAACCGGAGTTACTGCGCCCTGTATCAAACCAATTCTTCTTTTAATTGTTTTAGTAACTGGTTGCTCTTTACAAACGATTGCCCGAGCAAATCAATCAACTCATTGCTGCTGTATTGGTGTTGCTCTTCTGCGCTGTTTGGGTTCTTACTATCGAAATTATAGTTGCACTTTTTTAGTTCTTCGGCGCTTACCTTCCAGGCATATTGGTTCTCTTCGCGGTTGTTCCACCATGCATTTTCGAGGTCGAACTCTTTTATGTTTATTGGTTTGGTTTTATTGTAGTTCTTTACGCCATCAGGGTAAGGATGTTCGAAATACCAAACCTCTTTGGTGGGTTTGCCTTTTGTAAAAAACAGCAGGTTTGTTTTAATGCCCGTATAAGGGGCAAACACGCCATTGGGTAATCGCACTATTGTATGCAGGTTGCATTTTTCGAGCAGGTTTTCTTTTATACGCGTGGCTACGCCTTCGCCAAACAAAAATCCATCGGGTAATACCAATCCGCAACGTCCGCCATCTTTTAACAGGTGAATGACCAGCGACATAAACAGGTTGGCTGTTTCACGGGTACGGTATTGCGTAGGAAAATTATTTTCTACACCATCTTCTTCCATACCGCCAAAAGGGGGATTGGTAACAATGATATCTACCCTGTGTTTGTTGCTCCATTCGGTCCAGCTCCGGCTGAGTAGGTTGTCGTGTTGTATAACCGGTACCTCTATGCCATGCAAAATAAGATTGGTAGTGGCAAGCATATGGGGCAAGGGCTTCTTTTCGACACCTGTTATGCAGTTTTGCAACTGCTGTCGCTGCTCTAGTGTTTTTATCTTCTCGTGGGTTTCTATATAGTCAATTACATTGGTAAGGAAACCGGCGGTTCCGCATGCCGGGTCAAGTACAACTTCGCCCAGCTTCGGTGCAATCATTTCAACGATGAATTGTGTAACAGCACGGGGCGTATAAAACTCACCGGCATTACCCGCACTTTGCAGGTCACGGAGTATTTGTTCGTAAATATCGTTGAACTGGTGCCGATCGGATTTTGAGGTTAACTGGATGTCGCTGTTAATCTTGTTGATGACCTGTCGCAGCAGTGTGCCACTTTTCATGTAGTTGTAACTGTCCTCGAACACTTGCTTTACCATCAGACCTGCATCTTTGTTGTCTTTCAGCTTCAGGTCTTTCAGGCTTGGAAATAATGAGTTGTTGACGAAGCCAAGCAATTCATCTCCGGTCATACCTTCTTCATCAGCAGCCCATTCGCGCCAGCGAAGGTCTTTTGGTATGGGTGATTTATAGTTGTCGTTGGTGATTTCCCAATCTTCCTCTTTTGTATCAAATATCTTCAGGAACAGCATCCAGCCGAGTTGGGAGATGCGTTGCGCATCACCGTCAACGCCGGCATCTTTGCGCATGATATCCTGGATGGATTTTATGGTACTGGTTAAGTTGCTCATTATTAATTTTCTTTTTTATTTCTATTTTAAACTTTCTGGTTTTCTATTTTTATAAAAAAGGTAGAATAAACATGATTATCAGCACTTTAAGTACCTCTATACTGGTTTTCTTTTTTGCTTCTATTTTTTTTTGCCACCTAATATTTTCTGTAATTAACCTGGACGCACTATCGTTTGTTAATGAGGGTTGAAAATCAAAAAGCACGCGATAGGTCTGTCTAATTCGTCACGCACTGCGTGACTAATTTGTTTTGTCTCTTTTGTTGACGATTCGCTCCGCACTGCGGAGTGAATTGCAGAATTGGAAAAGGTGATGTAGAATTGTCTGTAATTCCGAAGACCTGCGACTGAAAATCCTTTTCCAAAATCGCCTGTTAGTTTTTCCGATAAATCAGTCAGTAACGCTTCTCCATATCCGGCTCTTTTATTACCTTTTTGTTCCTCTTCGACAATTAATCTACCGACTTCGTAATATGCAACAACCATACTGAAGTTAACAGCACGATAAGCAGACTGACGTGCCTCATCAAGTATTGACTTTATTTCTTTGTAAATATTATTTTGCAATGGTTGCTTCATTAGTTTTAGGCGTACAATTGATTTTCAAGTTCTTTAACCGCTTCAAAATATTTGTCTTTTGTTCCAAACATCCTGATTATTTCAGGAGGAGTTCCATAATCATCAAACGGATGTAATGACAAAACTTCTGTACTTTCAATTGTAGAGATTCCTTCGTCTGCATATTTTTCTAAAAGGGCTTCAAGTACCTGTTTTGCCTGTTCACCATTTTGTAAAGTAATTACGTTTCTTAACGTTATTTGCTCTGTCTTTTCTGGATAACGGAGGTTGATCGTAAGCAACATGACAAATCAGATCAAACAAATCAACTTCTTTATTAACAGCGTTTTGTAGGGCTTCCACCATTACACCTTGTTCTTCTAATTCTTTTATAATAGCAGCTTTTTTATCAGCATCATTCCATTTTGTCAGAAACTCTTGCAGAGTAGCGTATTGATTACTAACAATTTCTTTTGTATAGTCTTTCAGGCTTTTGATTATTAATTTACCATTAATATCAAAATGCAATTCCTGGGATAATAAAATAGAAACATCTACTCCATTTACAAATACCTTCTCGAGGGGTGTTGTCGGAGGTTTTGGAGTTGTTGGATTTCTTATCAACGGTTCAGGAGGTTCACCAATATTACCATCTTCATCATCTTCAATTGGTGGATAAGGATCTGACTCATCATCTTCATCAACCAAAGGTTCATCTCCCTTTTTCTCTTTTATCTTAATAGGGTCACCGTCAAAATTTTTATCTGCGAATAGTTTAGTCGCATTCCTGAAATCAAGGATTGTAAAGTATGTTTTACCAAATTCTTCATTAATCCTGGTTCCCCGGCCAATGATTTGCTTAAACTCTGTCATGCTTTGAATATTGCTATCCAAAACAATCAATTTGCAAGTTTGGGCATCAACACCTGTTGTCATTAACTTACTGGTAGTTGCAATTACAGGATACTTTTCTTCAGGATTGATAAAATTATCTAACTCTTTTTTACCCTCATCATTGTCACTAGTTATTTGCATTACATACTTATAGTTTTCCCTAACCAGGTCTGCATTTTCCCTTGCTATAGCCGTACGCATCCTTTCGGCATGATTTATATCAACACAAAAAATGATTGTTTTAGAGAATGGATCAGTTGATTTTAAAAACTCAGTTACCTTTTGGGCAACTTTATCAGTTCTTTCATCAATCACTAAATTTTGGTCGAAATCTTTGCGGTTATACACTCTGTCCTCAACTTCATGACCAGTTTTATCTGTTTTTCCTTTACCAGGTCTCCATCCTTCTTCTGTATCAGTGCTTAATGTTACCCTGATTACTTTATATGGTGCAAGAAAACCATCTTCTATACCTTGTTTTAATGAGTAGGTATAAATGGGATCACCAAAATACTCACTGTTAGAAATTTCTTTGGTTTCCTTTGGTGTGGCTGTTAAACCAATATGTGCGGCTTTAGTAAAGTATTTTAAAATTTCTCTCCAGGCGCTATCCTCATCTGCACTTCCTCTGTGACACTCGTCAATTATGATAAGGTCAAAAAAATCGGGTGAAAATTGTTTGTAAACATTTGACGCATCGTCATTACCTGACAAGCCTTGGTACAATGCTAAGTAAATTTCATAGCTTTTATCAATCTGTCGCTGCTTAACAACTGTCATTTTATCTCTAAAATGCCTGAAGTCACCAGTTTTAGTTTGATGAATCAAAGCATTTCTATCTGCTAAAAACAGAATTCTTTTCTTTACTCCCGCTTTCCACAAACGATAAATAATTTGAAAGGCGGTGTATGTTTTACCGGTACCTGTTGCCATTACCAACAATATCCTGTCTTGTCCTTTAGCAATAGCTTCTATAGTACGGTTAATAGCAATCTGCTGATAGTAGCGGGCTTTTCTGCCTGAACCATCTGTAAAGTATTCTTCAGAAATTATCCTTTCCTGTTCTTTAGTTGTAATTCCTTTAAAGGACTTATACTTATCCCATAAAATAGCAGGAGAGGGAAATTCATCTAAGGAAAGCTCAGTCTCAATTGCAATACCTGAGGCAGTTTTATCATGAAAAAGAAAACCTTCACCATTTGAACTGAAAACAGAAGGAATGTCGAGGATTTTAGCATAATCTAACGCTTGCTGTATACCTGAACGTACAGAATGCATTTGATCTTTCGCTTCAATAATAGCTACAGGAATTGCATTGTAGTAAAGAATATAGTCTGCACGTTTTCGCGCTCCCCTGCTTATCAATTTTCCCCGAACAATTATTCTTCCATCTGTAAATGAAACTTCTTCAAGTATTTGCGTATCAATATCCCATCCTGCTTTTACTAAAGCAGGAGTGATAAATTTGGTACAAATATCTCTTTCGGAAAGTTTACTCGTTACTTGCAAAACAATTAATTTGTTGTAGCATCAAAGTTTGAACTTAAAGTTTAAATATAAGAATTATTAAATTGCCTGGTGCCTACAGTTAGAGGTGTTTTCAAAAAAAGACTTTACGTGTAATTATATAATATTCGCTTTCCTTCTAAAATTAACGGTTAATAGCAGTTTTGTCCATTTTTTCCTTTAGAACTTTAAATCATGTTTATATAAAACTTTGTTGTCTTTTAAATTATCATTCTCTGCCTGCTTTACCTTCCATAAGCATGTTATATTCTCTGCCAAGCATAAAAAGATAAGTAGCAATAAAAATAAAAAACATCCACATTAATAGCCTTCCAAATACAAGTCCGTAATATTCTCTTGCACCATATTCCGGAAATAGCAATATTCTGAATTGTCTTGTTATGTTTTTTGGCTGTGCTGCTATAGTATTTTTTATTTTGTCAAGTTCTTGGGTAATTGTTGTTGTTACCGGTGTCATATTAGTGGTGGGTGCGATTACTTTTAAATTTAATAACTTTTGTTCAAAGCTGTCCACTTTCTCATTTAGAATAAGTAAAGTTGTTACGGTCTTTTGCTGCTCTTGCTTTATTTCTTTTAATTCTTCCAATACATTACTAAATGCTATTTCCAATACTTCGTTTTCCATGCTTTTTAATTTTTTATTAGGTTTTATAAATGTTGTGACCTGCGTTGCTGCAGTTTTTTCTTCTGCTGATCGTGTTGCTTCAGTAATTCTGTAGGGATGTAATTGTCATTAGCAGTTGTAGGATTAAGCAGAATACCTATGGTTTTAGTTAAGAAGTTTTCTTTGTCGCTGAGGTGGTCCGCTTCCTGTAGTGCCTGTTTATATTGCGGTAACGTTTTAGCTGGCTGCAGCTTTGTGCTTTGCTCCTGTTTTGCCTTATCTTCTTTTACCTGTTGTAACTGCTGTTGTAAATCCAGTATCTTTTCAATCTTTTGCAAAGAATATCCAAGTTCACTTCCCTTAACTTTTACTTTTTTTTCATCCGTAAAAGATATTCCCCTGCCTTTGGTAATCTGAATTCCTTTTTCTTTCATCCGTTGTTCAAACTGCTGGTAGTTGATGGATTTACTTAACACCTGCCCAATATCCTGCTGCAACCGCTCTTTGCGCTGGTCATGCCTTGGAATGTTTCTCTGCTGCTGTGATAAGTATCTCCTGGGACTGAGCACCTGTTTAAGCTGATACTTAAGCTCCATCTTCCGGCAGTAGCTTGCTATCTTTTGGTAGCTGTTGCTATCACTTACTGTACGCTTATCAAAGCCAATTCTATTAGCGATTATGTGAAGATGCTGATGGTTAGTATCACGGTGATAAACAGCTATGTACTGGTTGTTTTCAAACCCCATTTCTTTAGCGCAGTGCTCGCACATTTCCATGAGCTTGTCCTTCCTTAACTGATCTTCCGGTGCAAGACTTAGCGCAATATGGAAAACAGGTTTTGAAAGCTTCGGATTTAAATGGCTGACATCCGTAAATTGCTCCACCAGTTCTTTCTGGTTTCCAAAGCATTTGTTGTACAATAGAACTTCGGCTCTGTCCTTGAACACCTGCTCCTGATTATGCTTTTGAACCTTGTCACTCAGGCAATAATTAATAATTGCCCGGAAAGATTTTCCTATGCTTATTTTCCCGATCATTGAAAATACTGTTTACAATCTTTTATAAACTGCTTAAATTGTGACACTGCATATTGTAGCTCAGCTCTTTCCAACGCATTTAATTCATCCTGACTATTTCGCTTTTTGGCTATCTGGTTCAGGTTAGCAGCCAGGTGACTGAGGCTGGCAATCGCCTGTAAAACTTCTTTGGGAAACACTTTTTTATGCATGTCAATTTTTCCGGTCAGTCCCTGTTCTCTCAAATATTCTGAAACAGTCAGCTGTACCTTCTCTGCTTTTGCTTTGATCAGAAAGGCTTCCACTGTTGTACACTTTACCCCTAAAAGCTTGTCTCTTTTGACAACTTTTTCCGGTCTTCCTCCTTTGCTTTTTGTAAATCCTTTCGACTCTTCCATATCTGATAATTACTATTTTCCGAATGCGACAGCATGAGCACTCCCAAATCCGCCAGTTGGAGCATGAAGGGAGCCAGCCGTTTTGGTATAACCAAAACATAGCTGGCACCATAAAAACTACAAATGCCTTCCTGACCTCAGACCCGGTTTAAGTTGTTGACTTTCGTAAAGCAGGTAGTCATTTAAGTCCTTATGATTTTTATACAAATGACTTCGGTCAATGTATTTCCGGTCCCACTTTAGGGCTGTTTGGGTGTTCTTCATTCCGGCTTCATCCCTGTCTAAATACAGGTAGACTTTTTGATTTTCTTCCATTATTTGCCGCGACTTTTCAAAAAAAGACAGGGAGTTTAGTACCAGAAAATTTGTCAGGTGTGCATCTATTTGATGAAGCGTTTGGTAAGAAAGAAAGCTGGTAAAACCTTCGAAAACTGCCACCTTTTTAGCGATAGAAAAACTAATCAGCGTGACATCCTTGGGAGAACTGCTGCCTTTAAAATGTTGATTCCGTAACTCGAATCCTCCTGATTTATTTTCAAATCCAATAGCAACATATCTTTTACCATACAGTTCAAAATCTACTTCTTTACAATACTTTTCAGCAATCTCTACAGGTATTTTTCTGTCTTGAAGATAGCGGCAAAGAGTTGGGTTAGTGAGTGGTGTTGCGGCTATCACTTTTATCTTTGGTTCAAGTGCGTCCTGTTTGCCTTTGTGTGTTTGGTTGAGGCTGTTGAACCTTTTGAGCCGGCGGGTGAAAAAAAAGAGAACTTTCTATCTTTTCCAGCAGTTCCTTAAAGCTGCATTGGTGATACAAAAGAGCGAAGTTTATAAAGTTTCCTCCTTTGCCTGAACCGTGGTCATACCATGCATTTAATTTCCTGTTAACCTTAAAAGATACTTCCTTTTCTTCCCTTAAAGGTGACAGGTACCAGTAATCATTGTTCCTGATTTTCTGTGGCTGATAACCTAACTTTTCTAGGTATGCTACTATGTCTGTTTGCCTGGCTTATTGCAAATAAAAATGGGGACTGCTCATTGCGCTTTTTTGATGATTTTGATGAAACCTGCTCTTACTCTTTGATTTACAACTACTTATCACTTCATCTTCTTTTCATCAGGAGGACAAGGCGGGTCATCACAATACTTTTTCTGATGCAACTTTGATGACGTTTCTAATGACTATAACTTCTTTATTATCAACTATTTATACTCTTGTCATCAAAATCATCAGAAAAATGAAGGTTTAGGACCTTTTTTTGTGAAAAGAAAATTTGAACATTGTTACGATTTTTTGCGGTTCGTCTTTACATACTCTAATACTTCTGATCGCTGGAAGTAAACCCTGACGTTTACTTTATGGTTAGGCAAGCCTTTTTTCATCCATTCGTTAAGGGTGACCATGGAGATGCCTAAGAAGGTTCCTACTTCTTTTCTGCTTATCAGCGGTTCCTCTGCTGTCTGGGCTGCTTTATCATTTTGTACAGCAGATACATTGAGACTTTCTTTGACCGCTTCGCGTATCCAGGTCTTAAAGTCACTTTCAGTGGGGATAAATAAAGTGTCCATACGTTTTTGTTTTATGGACGTAAAACTGGTTCAGAAAAATAAAGAAGTCAAGGATGGATTAGCAGTGGATTTTTAAAGATTGATTTAGAAGGAGTTAGATTGATTAAAATAAAAAAGCTTAAGCAACAGCGAGTATATAATACACTAGTAAAGCTATTCGCCATAGGGCTTTTTATCTTATAGGCGACATATTTATTATGCTTCGACCGCTTTAAATTGTTCTGCTACTTAAAATAGTGCCTCTGCTGCTACGTTCCTTAATTAAATGATTCAAAAATTTAAAAGATTAATTATTGTGCTATCGGTTTGCAGCAATCCCGTTACTTAAAAATATTTTATTAATACCAGGTTCAATATTATACCATATATGTTACGAAAGGGAAGGAGATAAGTAAAGATGTTGGCAATTATTACAACTTTGCTTCCACGACATACATACTTTTAACAAAGAATGAACGTTTCTAGAATGATAGCTTTTTTAGCGCTTATTTAATAGGATGCGGTTGAAAGCATTTAGAATATTAATAACTAAAAATGCTGTTTACGACTTGGTAAACATAAAAAGGAGAAAATAAAAGTATTTGAGAGTTCAACGCTAATATTATGAAACACCCCAAAAGATGCTTGCTTCTATGCATTTTACCGTATTTATTTACTAATTTTTGCTTTGCCCAAACCTGGCAACCACTAAACCCTCCGCTTAATCTTTTTAACGGTACAATTCACTCAACCACTGTTGATAAATTCGGAAACATTTATGCTGGCGGAGATTTTAAAAATAGCAGCTATAACAATTTTGTTGCGAACTGGAACGGAACAAGCTGGAATGAACTTGGTAGCGGTGCAGCAGCTTTAAATGCTAATGGCACTATTCTTACGCTTGCAACCTATGGGGATACCGTATATGCAGCCGGTGCTTTCACTAATAAATTTAATGAGAACTATGTAGCCAAGTGGAACGGCCGAGCGTGGAGTGAGTTAGACAGTAATGCTTCCTTGCACGCAGATGGTGGTTTTATTTATTCGATTACTGTTGACAAGCAGGGGAATGTCTACGCTGCCGGTCGCTTTACTAATGCAAAAGGGCAGTATTATGTGGCAAAATGGGATGGACATTCCTGGAGTGAGTTAGGCACCGGTTCCAATGCCTTGAAGGCTAACAATGATATCTTCGCCATTGCGGTAGATATATTAGGTAATGTGTATGCAACCGGCAACTTTACGAATTCAATTGGTAAATATTATGTAGCAAAATGGGATGGACATTTCTGGAGTGAGTTAGGGAGCAGTTCAAATGCCTTAAATGCAAATAGTTTTATTAACTGTCTTGCAACCGATAATAATGGGAATGTATATGCCGGAGGTTCTTTCCAAAACAGCAATAATGAATACTACCTGGCAAAATGGAATGGAACAAAATGGTCGGAAACCGGAATGATTGGGAATACTTTGCATTCAAATGGTGCTATAAAATCCGTAGCGATAAACAATAAAAATGAGGTATATGTTGCCGGTTATTTTACAGATGGGCTTAGGTACTATGCAGCCAAGTGGAATGAAGTTTCATGGTCGTCGGTAGATAATTTCCAAAGTAAACTACCGGCAAATGACCCTATTGAAAGTATAAGTGTTGATGCAAATGACAACCTTTATGTGGGTGGAAAATTTTTGAATAAAGCAGGTCATTCATTTGTTGCCAAATGGAATAAAACTGAGTGGAATCAGATGGGCAGTAAGGGAGACCCTTTCTACTCGAACCAACCTATTTACCAGATTGTTGCTGACTCTGCTGGTAATGTATATGTCTCAGGTGATTTTCATGATAATGGTGGAAGATGTTATATTGAACACTGGAATGGAAGTGGTTGGGAGCGATTAGGATTGCCAGACACATCTAACCTTTTTATTTATTTAAGTAGTGCCCGTCAAATGTTGGTAGATAACAAAGGAAATTTGTACATACCCGGTAGGCGATCTTTAGGCGCTAATAGTTATGATTGTGTATTAAAATGGAACGGGGCAAAGTGGAGTATATTAGAAGATTTGCCCAATTCATTAGGAACACATAATGATAATCCTGTTTATGGTATTGGTGAAATTGAAATGGACCCGCAGGGAAACATATACGTAGCTGGTAGTTTCGTTGATTCAGCTTCTCGGCTATATTCCATGGCCAAATGGGACGGGAAGGCCTGGTCGAGATTGCCCGGAAGTTATACTAATTATATTCAAAATTTTTGTGTTGCCGCCGATGGAACCATTTATGCTTATGGTAGTTTTAACCCTAATGCTATAACAAAATATAATCCTACGAAGCACTATTACTGGGATGAAGTTGCAAGTGGAAATAGCAGACTGACCGCAGCAGGATCTAACGTTTTTATGGCTATTAAAACCGATAGCAAAAACAATTTGTACGTGAATGGATATTTTGCCAATGCAGCAGGCAACAGATATGTTGCCAAATGGGACGGGAATTCCTGGAGCGAGTTTGGCGTCACAGGAAGTTTGGGTGGGGTTTTAGAGGTTGACCATAGAGACAATATTTATAGTAGCAATGACCGGAATTCAGGAGGAGATGGTGCTGTGAAGGAGTGGAACGGTACTTCCTGGGTTGATGTTGGCAAGTCTACAGAAGCAAATGACATTTATCCTGATGGAAGTGTATTAGCAACAGATCCTTTAGGGAATGTTTATACCATTGCACCTTCGTATGAACCAGGAATAGGCTCGTATATAGTTAGATACTCCAACATCATTTGCATCCCCAAACTATCGTCATTTACTCCTGCAAGTGGCTCTGTTGGGTCAACTGTAACTATTAAAGGAAAAAATCTTACAGGTACAGCGATGGTAAGTTTTGGTGGTACAAAAGCTGCCTCGTTCGCTGTAAAGAATGATTCAACTATCACTGCAGTTGTTGCTAATGGTTCGACCGGCAGCGTATTAGTGGAAACAGTTGGTGGAACAGATTCTCTTCAAAAGTTTACTTACACCTGTGATTCGGTTAAGGGGCCAGCTCCTTATATATCATTAACCGGAGATTCAACTTTGGTAACTTCTTATGCCAATTATTATCAGTGGTTTTATAATAATCATAAGCTCAATAATGAAACGTCAAATTCGTTGAAAATAAGTGAAGCTGGTTTTTATCATTTGGAAACAAGCGCAGATAAAGTTTGCTGGGTAGCATCGCTTGATTACCCTGTTCTCATAAGCAGGAGTCCTTCAGATTCTTTTCAACTGAGCGTTTATCCTAATCCTTCCAACGGAAATTTTACCGCTTATGTAAAGCTTCCGAAAATTACTACGGTAAAATCCTACGTGCAAGTAGCCGATGTAAACGGTGTACAGATTTTACAAACAAGCAAGTTGATCTTTTATGGAGATGAAATAAGAATTCCTATAACCATCAACGCGAAGGGAACTTTTTTTGTAAAAGTCTTTGTTAACGATAGTGCAATTGAGCAATCAATAATAATAATCTTGTGATGCCCTCATTAAAAAAACATTTCTCTAGTTATATTATTGTAATAATTTCTGCTTTTTGGAGTTGCAGTAAAAACAACGATACGCCTTCAGGTGGTGGGAATGCCGGTAGTGGTAATAATGAAGGTACAGATTGTGTAGTGACAACTATTTCGCAGGTAAATAGCGGTGCAGGTTCCGAATCTTCCTTATCTGCATTTTACAATAGCAGTTATGAGGTAACTAAATTGATTGTCTATGATAGCATCAATAAAGCTAAAAATTTTGAAGCTAATTTTAATTATATCACAACTGATTCAGTTCGAATAGGTCAATATCAGTATATACTTCTTGACAATAATAAACGGATTACTCGTTTTGTTACAAAATCACATTTTTCTGATCCTGAACATGGAGATAATTATGTATTTGAATACACTTACAATAGCGAGGGATATCTTGCAACCAAAAATTTGTTTATAAATGGTTCAACCCTGGCAAATTTCAGCACAACATACAGTTATACCAGCGAACGGCTTACTGGTTGTGTAATGACGACACCAAGTTCGGGCAATTTAAAAGTGCTTGAAGCGATCTTATCTTACGACAATAGTGTTAACATCAAAAACTGGATGTATACATTTCCTGATGCTATAGAGGGATATCAATATTTAACAGTATTGAACTTTGGAAAACATGTATCTAATCCTTTAAAGAAAGTCGTTACCCAGGTATATGAGCCTGCGATGGGAAATTTGATTGATACATGGATAACTAACTACGGTAATTATAAAATTGATGGGAATGGATTTGTATTATCAGGAGAAGCTACAGGCGATTTACAACAAGGAATTGCAGCGTTCTATGGCAAAACGAATTTTTATTATGCTTGTCATTAGTCCTATGTCAATGAAGTTTTCAAAAGACTAACAGTTGTATTCTAGTAATTAATAACGCTCATACGACTTAGAGAAGAAAAAAGTGTATTTATTCGGAAATCAGTATCGCAGTGAATTAATGCAAAAGTTGCTAATTCATCTTTGCATATTTAGTTTAGGCGTAAAAGAAATCTTCAAGAGCTTCATTCAACTTTTGTACTTTTTGATTTTTGAAGTTTAAATTATCTGTAGCTGTTTTAATATTACCCTGAGTGGTATTAATCTTCTTATTTTTAAAAGGTTCAAAGTGAAGGTGCAAGATGTAAGCTATGTTAATAGCAGCAAATTGTTTAAATACCCGCTCCCCTTTTGCCATTTCTTTAGGCGCGGTTAAGTTTTGAATTATATAAAAAAGCTGGATAAGTTTTTCCAGATGACTATGATTATTAAGTTGAATATTACCCATTACATATCCTGCTGCAATAGCTTCAATTTTTTCTTCGGAAGCTGCAACAAGGGTATCAAGGTAAGGTGATAAAGTGTTGGCAATTTCTTTAGCTATGTTTTCCTTGTCTGGCCCTTGAAGCCTATTATCCTTATTTACTTCCTTTTCGATAATGTTATAAACCTTTTGTTCCAAATGGATTTTCAACTCCTGCTGCCGGGAGGTTTGCTGCTCTTGTTGTTTTTCTTTGAGCCAGTCCAAAACTGTCCCCAGTTTAGCTGTGAAAGATCTACCTAGTGTCATGTCAATCTAAATATGGCTGTTAACTTCCCTAACTTTACCATCCAAAAAAGATGGTACGCTTTAAAGTCACCCTTACTAAGAATGAACGGGAACAATTGAAAGCTATAATTAGTAAA